>WLWH01000149.1_pt1 | contig 59238 bp, 71 predicted proteins | sample 6712741 | NCBI WGS metagenome assembly WLWH01 (sample SAMN12718694, study PRJNA515312) | sponge metagenome | isolation source: marine sponge | host: Mycale hentscheli | place: New Zealand: South Island, Marlborough, Capsize Point | collected 2003-05-01 | reverse complement strand
CGAACCTGCGTTTTCAAAGGGTAATAACTATTGAGTGTTTTTAGATTCACCTATGGCCGAAGCGCAGGGAAACTTGCATTCTCACTCGCATTACTACTCGATACTTTGAGCTAACCATTTCACGCCCTTTGTAACTAGTGAGGACTCGAACCTCATACCCGTCGGTAGCCTGATCTTTAGATCGCTTGCGCTCTATCACCTGACCTAGTCGCCTAAGTAAACCAAACCGGCCTCAATTGTAACACTTGCCGGAAGTATTAAAGTTACTTGAGTGTAGGTTTACTTGCGTCGCCAAGCTCTGTGCACAGACGCGCTAACTTCTTGGCTGACGATTTGTATTGTATTGCCTGTCTTGTGCTCGATAATAGGCACATAACTGTACGTTTTAGTCGTTGAACACTGAACACACGTTTTATAACCTAACTCGATCCGTACTGGGTGTACGTTTTGACCACATTTACAATACATATTTTTGTTTATTATATTATCTGTTGGTAATATTATTTTGTTTGTAATAATTTGTTAAGTGCAACATTTATTACATACTCTTTCATTTCTTGATAGTCATCACCATCGAGTGGTTGGTCAGCTAGTTGCCAATCAACACTGTCTTCAATGATTTCTTTCATGTGATCCGCTACACCTTGTGCAATCAAATCTAGTTCTTTCATTTTACTCATAATTTTTATCTATTTCTAATCCTAATTCATTTGCTACATAGTTAATATGTTTCTGTGTTGTTACACTCCACCAACCATGTTGTATTAATTTATCTTGATGTATAGTTGCTACTTTAGTACTATAAGAGTATATATCTTCGCCAACTTGTCTTAAATTTTCTTTATATCTATCAAATTTTTTCATTTGCTTATTGTTATTACTAGTTGAAAAGGATTTGGTTGCTCAACTTGTACTTGAGCGTCTCTGTCTTCATATTCTTGAAGTGTATTTATTAGTTCTTTAAAAGTCATATTAGTACATTGTTAAGTTTCTCATGTTATAATTTCTTTTGCAAAAGTCTACTATATACATAAGTCTTGCAAGTGGATCATGTATTAACTCTCTAGCATAACATATAGCTTTTGAAGTTTCTAGTTTACCATCTTGTATAACTGTCCATCTTTCTTCACGCTTATATACTTTGTTTAGTTGATATATTCTATCGCTTGAGTTACATCTTCTAACATAGCCTGTTGTATAAGACGCTAGTTGATCACCATTAGGTAATACAAATTGTCTTGTACCGTTTTTCTTTTGTCTTTCGGTAGTCATTTCTAAAATATTATATTCTACAAACATACGTTTAGCGAATAAGTCTACTAATTCTGCACGTCTTTGTTTCCAATCCATGTGCTCTTGTTCTAGATTTCTCATAGGGTTTTTATTTGTTTTAATTGTTCTGTTGTAAATTTCTTTGATGTTTCTCGCCACATACGGTTGTGAGTGAACTTACGTGCTTTGCTGAATGTAGATTTTTGAGAGTGCTTGACTCTTTTGTATTCTGCATCAGTAAGTCCACTGCATTTACCGCTATGTAGAGTTAGACGCCTATGCTCGTCTGCTCTGATTTTTCGTTGTGCTTTTGCATAAGCGCACAATTCTTTCATGTTAGTTACTACCATGGTAATAATGTTTTTTCAATATAAGTTAAACCTTTATAGTTAAACCAAGAGCTAACACCGTCTTGATCTTTGCTTTCGTTATAAATAAAAGCAAATTTAGGTGGTAGTTCGCCGACATGATAACCTTTGTAGGTTTTGTTTGATAATTTTATTTGATTATTAGGTAAGAATTTAATTGTTTGCATAGTATTATTTATATATATTATCTGTTAGTGATATTATTTTGTTTGTAAACATTTATGAGCATTAGTTAGTGCATATTTAGCTAATGACTGACGCCACTCCCATTCACGTTTACGATATTCGTAGTCAGTACACCATTTATACATAGCTCTACTGTTAGTATTAGGGTTGAAGTTAGCTTCAAACTCATCGATTTGTTGTAGTTTATCAGTGATTAAACCTTGAGCGTCAAGCTCTTTGAATTTAGTATCTTGAAATTTCATAGTATTATATTTTAGTAAAAGTCATAGTATATTTCGATAACTTTATTTTTTTGTTCTTTAGTTAACAAGTTGAAGTGCTTGCCAAATATTCGGAAGGAAATGTTTAAGTATTTTGAAGACATAGTATTATTATTTAAAGGTTATTAATTAGTTTAGTTTGAAAGCGTTGGTATACATATACTTCATCTAGTATTTCTTGAGGAAGAACTGGTAATATTTCATGATTACTTTGTAACCAGAGTGATAAGAGCGATATGTATTTTATACGTTTCATTTTATTATATTATCTATATTAGATTTTATTTTGTTTGTGATTGGACGCTCATAATTTTTATCATTGAGTGTACCGAATAGTAATTCATCAAAGTATATTTCACTTGTGACAAATCTTTGTTGTAATTTGCTATAGTATTTATTCATAGTTATACTGTGAGTAATCGAAACTCACCTCTGCTCCAAGAGTATATTTTAAGAGTATTGTTTACTGTACTTCGACAATACTTCTTACTGAAACTGGTACGTTATTTGATGAAGTATAAGATTTATACTTGATGAAACATGGCATAGTTTCTAGTTTACTTTTCATAATTTCAAATACTTTATCGTGATTGTAAGTACAAGTTTTGCCATTTTTGAAGTTGACAGTTATAGTTTGATTTTTACCGATTAAAGATTTTCTGATTACGAATCTTTTAGAAATTAAATTTTGCATAGTTATTATTATTAGTTATTATTTATTTACATTTATATTATCTGTTTGATGTAAAGTTTTGTTTGTAAAAGTTGTATATTTATTTAGTTGTTAGTAATGTTAGTAAAGTATTGGTCGAAATGTCATAATGTCATACTAATGTCATATTGTCATACGACCATAATTACTTAATTGTCAGTGACTTACTGTCATGTCAACTTGTCATGTTAAGATATTAATGAGAATTCATGTAATAATATCATTGTTAGACATGGAATGATAAAGGTGAACGTGATTAATAAGCCGATTGTTTCTGTTAGGTTTTCTTTTTTAAACATAGTATTATTTTAAGTTGTTTTACATATATATTATCTGCAAAAAGCTAAATTCTGTTTGTAAAAATATGCAAAAAAGGCTATGGGTGGCAAAAAAAAGCCAATTTTACTGGAAATACAAACAAAAAACGGGTAGGGGGGACACAATTGGTCTCTATTTGTAACGTTTTTTTTAAAATGGGACATAAGCCTTATAAGTTATATAAGTAACAACCTATTGTCACACTTGTAAAAATTTCACTTTACCTGTAAGTATATATAATATAAGAAACTAACAAACTATTATGGCAAATATATCCACTTATCCTTTAGCTACGCCAACTACAGCAGATCTTATTCCTGGTACACAAAAGTACACAGACGGAACGGGTAAACAATATAACTTAACAAAGAACTTCACAGTACAAAGTATTGTAGCTTTAGCAAATGGAGGAGCAGGATTAGGAACTGTACAGTCTATAACGTTTACTGCACCATTAACTGGTGGAGAAATTACGACAACTGGAACAGTTGGTATAAATCAAGCAAACAGTACATCAGATGGTTTTCTATCAGCTGCTGACTGGAACATATTTAACAACAAGCAAGACGCAATAACTGTTACAACAACAGGAACATCGGGTCCAGCTACTTTAGTTGCAGGTACATTAAACATACCTCAATACGCGGGTGGCGGAGGTGGTGGTAGTGTTGTAAGCGTAGGTCTTTCTATGCCTTCAGCATTTACCGTAGCAAACTCACCAGTAACAGGATCAGACGTATTGACAGTAGCTGGAAGCGGAACAAATGCTCAATATATAGATGGAACCGGAGCGTTACAAACTTTTCCTACAATACCCTCAACTTATAATTGGGTTTCAATAGCCGATGGAGGCTCTGCGCCAACATCTACTATTACAAGTGGAACTAATTTAACATTCGCAGGAGGAGCTGGAATTACAACATCTCAAGCAGGTTCTGGAACTACTCCACCAACTGGTGCTGTAACATTTGATATAGACTACGCTGGTACTGATAACGTAGTAGCAACCGCGCCGGCATTCGCAGCTGGTCAAGCTGTAGAGTTAAGCGACGAAGTTATAATTGGTAATACAAATTCTGGTGCTGAAGCTGCAAATAGAACAACAGTTAAAAAAGTTCTTGAATTAGTAACTTCCAACAGTGCTGTTCCAGAAGTTTATTTTTCTATAGATGGATCTGTTTCTACTAGCGCTTTTACAAACGCTGGCAATACTAATAATACTGAGTTTAATTCTTTTGGAGCAATGAGTGTTAGTGTAACCTCTGCAGGAGTATATAGAGTAACGTGGATAAACAACGTAGGAACAAACTATATAATAAACTGGACAATAGAAAGCCCAGCAATAGGAACACCTAGCACAGGTATGGCCCTTGGAGACATAAGCGCTAAAAGCACTAATGGTTTTACTTTTACATTATATAAACCTACTGGAACCTCTACATTAGGTGCAAACAAATTAGTTAACTTTATACTATACAGATAAAACATGGCAAGAATAAGTTCGTATCCTTTTGATACAACTGTCACAGATAATGACGCATGGATAGGAACTGAGTCATCAAATAGACAGACAAAGCAATTCACTGCATCAGCAGTAGCTACTTATCTAAACATCAATGCTAAAGTAAACATTGGTGGTCAAATGTCTTTTAAATGGTCTGACATACAAAATGGAGGAAGTGGTACTATTTCCAAAACTGGAGGTGGAGGATCTGGAGCAGCGTTTGATACATTGAATCAAATTAGAATTTCTAAAAAAGAAATAAATGGACAAAATGTAGTAGCTTTTCTTACCTACTTAGTAGGAACAGATATATTAATTGGACAAGGAGATCAAATAAGTCAATTTGGTCATTATACACTAGATTCATATATCGTAGATCCTGCAAACAATTCTTATTATATAGCAACAATAACATACATCGGTGGAAACGGTGTGGTTGCTGCACAGGGTACTCAATATACTGTTATAGATTTTAATATAACAGGAGGCGATGTAAACTTAAAACAAAACTTTAACTCAGCAACGCAATGGGTTATAAACAATACAACAGGCAAGGCAGAGCCTTCAGTCACCTTAACTGACAACTCAAATCCGCCAAACGAAATAAAAGGGTGTATAACATACACTAATGCAACAACAATAACAGTCGATTTTGATAAAACTGTAGCAGGATCGTCAATACTAAACTAACAAATTAAAAAAATAAATTATGCCTATTAATTACTACTGCGCCATCGCGATGAATGGCTCAAACATTGAAATGAACCGCAACCAGTTACTATTACCGGTCATAGATAATGAATCATCTGTGCCAGCAACAGGTAGCGAAGTAGCGGGACAAATGTATTATAATGACAGCACAAACATTATGTATTTCTATAATGGATCTGGTTGGATTGAAATGGATGGAACTGGTTCAGGTGTTTCAAGTTTTAAAGCAACCGATGGTACGTATATAGATTACTCTCCCAACACCGCAACCACAGGAGCTATAAACCTAACTGGTGATCTTTCTGCTACAGGTTTAACTGGATCGGGAAACACTCAATTCTTAAGAGGTGATAACGTATGGGCGACACCATCTGGATCTTATACATCTTGGGAATTATCAGGTGACACCGGAACACCTGTAGATATAACAGACGGATTAAAAGTAGATTTTACTGGTGGTATCGGTATAGATACAACTGTAGCTAGCGCAACTCCTAACACTTTAACAATAGATCTAGACGTTAATAAGTTAACAACTGCAACTCCAGTGGCAGCTGATTTCTTGGCTTTCTCTGATGAAGGTGAAACTGGTGATCCAACTAGAAAAGCTACTATATCAACTATATTAGCATTAGGCACTCAAGGAACTTTAACTGCTATCGATCCTGGCGCTGGTATTGTAATTAACGATAGTGGAACAGCTACTCCAGAAGTTGCTGTGAAATACGCAGGTGCCACAGATAACGTTATTCAATCAGCAACTGACGCTGAAACAACAGCTATAGCAGGTGCTGATGTAATAATTTATTCTGATAGCAATGCTAGTGATATTGTTAAAAGAGGTTTAGTTTCTGATTTACCGTATGATAGTTATAGTGAATGGAAACTTTCTGATGGTACGACAACTGAAGCAATTCAGGCTGGTAATACGGTTACAGTAGCTACAGTAGCAGATAATGCTGCTAAAGCAGGTATAGAGCCAGTTGTAAGCGCAACAGATACTTTAACTCTAAACTTAGATCTTAGTAACATTGTTGGCGTTACTACTATAGATGGTGGTAATGACGAAATTGTTTTTTATGATAGTAATAACAGTCAAAACGCAAAAATTACACCAGCAGATATTCATCTTAACCAATGGGGTGCTGCTGAAGCAGATGTTGCATTTGGTTCTAATAAACTGACAGGTGTTGCAGATGGTTCAGCATCCACAGATGGTGTTAACTTAGGACAAGTACAAGGTTTAATTGCAGGAACTGGTTTATTTGAAGGTGGTTATAATGCTAATACAGGTTTAACAACTGATCAATCTCCAAACGGAGCTATTAACGGGGCAAGCAACATTGCTACAGGTCTTGGTGATTTTTACGCTGTAACAACAGCTGGTACTCAATTAGGTGTAGCTTTAGAAGTTGGTGATTTAATTTTTGCTAATGTAGTTATTGCAGCGAATAGTAGTCCTGCAAACTCATCCTTTACAATTGTTCAATCAGGACAAAGTATAGCAGGTGAAGGTGCTACTGATAACGCAACTACAAAAGGTATAGCTGGTTTTAACTCAGCACACTTCAATGTTTCATCTAATGGTTGGGTTTCTGCTGATATATACGGTGGAACTAGCACTTTAGGTATTGTGCCGTCTGGTGGTGACAATACTACATTTTTACGAGGTGACGGATCATGGGTAACTCCAACTAATACACAAAACCCTGATCAAACCATAAGCGGTGTTGGTACAAATAATACTGATTCAGGTATACAACTTAGTGACAGTGGTGGAACAGTATTAGTATTAGGTGCTGGTAGTGTTAGTGCTTCGCAAACTGGAAATACAATTACTTTAACAGGTACTAACACAACTTACACAGCTGGTGTTGGTTTAACATTAAGTGGAACTGAGTTTAATGTAAACGTAGCAGATAGTCAAACAACTCAAGCACCTCAATCAATAACAACAACTTCAAGCAGATTATACCAGGTTGAAACTGACGATCAAGATAATTTAGTTGTTAACGTGCCTTGGTCTGACACTAATACAAACCTAGTAACAAGTGTTGATGAAGATACAACAGCTGCATACAAAGGAATTAGAGTTGATCCTACAACAGGTGATGTTAAAGTTGGTCTTGATATTAATGGTTTAACTGCGCTAACAGATCCAGCAGACGGAGACTTTTTAGCAATATATGATATTTCAGGTACAGCAGAAAACAAAAAAGTAACTGTAGCAAATATAGCAAATAGAGTTAATAAAGCGACAACAATGTCTCAAACTCTTACGGCGTTTACTACTGGTACTACTGTTGCTACTAATGCAGTTGTTCACAACTTTAATACTTTTGATGTAATGGTTCAGCTTTACGATGAAACAAGTAAAGAAACTATACACGCTTGTGTTGATAGAGCAGGTTTAAATTATGTTACTGTTACAGGTAATTCATATCCATCTAGCAATATAACTGCTGTAGTTACTAAAATAGGGTAATAAAATAAAATAAAATTAAATTAAATGGCAATAACATATTGTGATCAAGAAATAAAAGGAACACTAACTACCACTGGAAACATAACTTCCGGTGGTAGTATAACCCTTGGAGCAAGTGCTTATGGGCAATTGAATTTACAAGACTCTGGGAGCGCATATGGAAGTTTATATAAATATGGAGGAGCTTTTTGGATTAAAGGAGAAACAACAGGAAATACTATTAATTTTGGAGCACCAACAGCTTTTGTACAAAATATAAATGTAAACGGTACAGTGGACCTTGATAACCTTACAGTAAGTAGTGCACAAGGCACAAGTGGACAAGTATTAACATCGAGTGGTTCTGGAGTTTCTTGGCAAGACGCAACAAGTGGTACAGTAACAGGTTCAGGCGCTAATACTAGAATTGCTTTTTGGGATAGCTCTTCCAATATAACTGGATCTGCTGGATTTACTTTTAATACTACTGGTGAAATTTTATATGTTAATGGTCAGATTCAAGTTAAAGGAGTTGGTCCTGCCGATTATTCAGTTGCTGGTGATACTGACACTGGTTTAGGTGAATTTGATGGTGCTAACGGATGTAGTCTTGTAAGTAAAGGTAAAAAAGTAATTACTGTAAAAGAAGGCGCTATTGCTTTTAATGAAATGACTGCAACCGCAGTAGCAACAACTGGAAGCTTAAGTCCTAATCAAGGTAATCAAGCGCTAACTCAAGACACGTTAGCAACTTTAACTGTTGATCCAAGTGGTAACGTTGTAAGAGGTGAACAAGAAGGAACGTGGACATTTACAAGAGCGCAGCTTAACGGAACTTTAGGTAATACATTAATATCAGCACCCGGTGCCAACAAAGCAATTGTAGTTACAGAATCTGATTGGATGGTAAAATATAGCGCAACAGGTGTAGTAAGTGGAAATCAAAGCTTTGACATTAGACAGGCTAATATTGTACAAGCTAACGCAAACATATCAACATTACCGGGCGCAAGAATAAATGAAATTATAAATGCCTCACAAGGAACACCTACAAACCCAAGTTACGGTTTTTGTGCAAGAGATATTCCATTACAAACAAGAACTTACAAAACAAACGTAGCAACTACTCTTAATAAGAAAACAGGGGATCAACTTCCCGCTGGCGTAATAAGTATATCAGTAAAACTAAAATACAGATTATTTAACGCAACTACTTTTTAAGTAAAAATGGTGTAAAACCAGTGATAATAGAGATATACCTGCTCGGTGAGAGCGATAACCAATGTCTAACTTAAAACCAAAACCAATGACATTTTATTACCAGACTAGTTCGTGGAGTAGTCAACCACAAATAACCGATGAAGCCTTAAAACTTTGGAATCACATTGTTCAAAAGAAAAACTGGAGAATAGTACAATTACCAAATGGTTTTTATCAAACCGAATACAAAGATCCAAGCTGCGATTGTAATCCTGAAAAAGATACATGTTGCGAAAAATGGATAGATGTAACGAGACGCGAAACAATTGAAGGCGCTGAATCAGCAATAGATGCTTCAATTAACCACTATGAGAAAAAACTAGCTCATATTCGCGGACCACAAGTCGTTAAGACTTTTAAATAAAGTAAATCAAATTAAATTAAATTAAATTATGTCAGACTTAATAGTCAAGAACCTTAACTTTGGTGACAAAGCTAGGGAAGAAGTATTTAAAGGTATAACAAAACTCACAAACGCTGTTAGCTCCACACTTGGAGCTAGCGGTAAATGTGTTATGTTAGAAGATAACGCTGGAAGACCAGTGATTACAAAAGATGGTGTAACAGTTGCTGACTCAGTAATATTAAGAGATCCTGTTGAAAACATGGGCGCTACTTTATTAAAAGAAGCAGCTCGTAAAACAGTTAGAGAAGCTGGTGACGGTACAACTACAGCTACGGTTTTAGCTCATGCCATACTAGAAGAAGCATATAAAGTAATTGATAAAACTAATTCTAGAGATCTAAAAGAAGGTATAAACAAAGCTGTTGATAAAGTTATAAAGTTTTTAAAAACAAACTCTACAGATGTAAAAGACGATATGCTTACGCAAGTCGCAACTATATCTACAAACAATGATAAGCATTTAGGTAATATTATATCTAACGCTTTTAAATCTGTTGATAACACAGGTGTTGTAATGATGGAAACATCACCAGATGGTAAAACAGAGTTTGAAATAGTTGAAGGAGTACAGTACAATAAAGGTATAACAAACTCTCATTTTATAACTAACAAACAAAGTAAATCTGCAGAACTAGAAAATCCACTAGTATTACTAATTGAGTCTCCTGTTGAAACAATCAGACAGATTCAATCAGTGCTAGAGCATGTAATAAAAAACAATAAACCTTTGCTTATAATAGGCGATTTAGAACAAGGTGTTTTATCAGCTCTAGCTATGAATAAAATGAAAGGTAACATAAAAGTAAATGTTATCAATGCTCCAACATACGGGATAAACAAAAAGCAAATGCTTGATGATTTATCTCTGTTAACAGGCGCTGTTATAATAAACGAAGACTTAGGTGATGACATGGACTTAGTTCAAATAGATCATTTAGGTTCATGTTTAAAAAGTATAACAACTCATGATAGTACAATAATTCAAGTAACTGAATCTTCAAAAGAAATACAGGATATAATTGAAGACATAAAAGAAAAACTATTAACTGAGAAAAACTCTAATACAGTTATTAGATTAGAAAAAAGATTAGCTATGTTAGCCGCTAGAATTGCTATAGTAAAAGTAGGCGCTAACTCTGAAATTGAATTAAAAGAAAAAATGGATAGAGTTGAAGACGCTATCTGTGCTACGAAAGCTGCGGTTAAAGAAGGTATAGTATCAGGTGGAGGTATCGCTTTACTTAATGCCTCTAATAATATCAAATCAAAAAATATTGGTGAAGATGTGCTGCTAAAAGCAATACAAGCTCCTTTTAAAACAATATTAGAAAACGCAGGTATAGAAACATTTGACCAAGACGTTAAAGACGGTTTTGGTTTAGATGTAGTTACAGGAAATATGGTAAACATGATTGATTCAGGTATTATAGATCCTTTGCTTGTTACTAAAAGCGCTTTAAAAAACGCAGCTTCTGTAGCTACTACTATATTGTCAACTGATTGTGTAATCAATAATCTTAGAATAGATGAAGGCAATAGGTAGAAACTTAATTATAAGTAAAACAAAAGAAGGTACTACTAAAACTAAAGGTGGTTTGCTTCTTGCTGAAAACCAAAGAGAAGATATAAGATATGTTGAGGCAACTGTTGTATCTGTTGGAACTGAGGTTTTAGGTGTTAACGAAAAAGATGTTATATTTTACGATAGACATGCTGGTCACAAAATAGAAATAGATAAACAATCTTATAGAGTTATAAAAGCTCAAGACGTGGTAGTTGTGACATGAGATCATTAACTGCTAGTGACATTAAAGAGTTAAACTTACTTAAGCATTATAGAATAATAAGAAAATGGGCTTGTAAGAATAATGATTTAAATGACGCTGATTTAGAGTTGTTAATTTATTTAGATTCTATTGGTTTGTTTAATATAAAAGATTTTAAACAAGGCACGTATTCTTATAGTTGGGACACTAGGCGTTGGAGTAGACTTGTTGATGAAGATTGGATAGTAGTTTGGAGAAAAAGAAATAGAACTACTCAAAAACACAATATATATCAAGTTTCGTTTAAGTGCAAGCAACTTATACATAGAATATATAGAATAATGCTTGGTGAAGAAGATTTACCGACTAGTACAAGAAGAAATAAATTAATAGCTGGTAAAAGTTATACTGATAAAGTTTTAACTAAAGCTATTTACAATGTAAATAAAGATAAAAATAGATGAGTCATCATAATAAGCGTAAAAAGATTGTCGAACTTGAAAGAGCTCCAGAGATAAATCAGAAAACTAAAGATAGTTTGCATACCGAAGCTAATAAATACGGTAAAGCGTTTTTTAGCCCTAAGTATAAAGTAAATGTTGATCCTGAAGATGGAGTATTATCTAATCGTCCTATTTATAGTGACGGTAGTAAATTAACATACGAATCAATTGATAAGCCACACAGCGAATCAGACTTAAATATGAATGCTAGTCCATTTAACAAGAGTTTTGCTTCTGGCGCGCTAGGTGCAGTTGGATCCGGAATTGGCATTAATGATTTTATTCAAGCAATAAGATCAAGAAAAGCCAATAGAAACCGTTTACAAAAACAAATGGTTTCTACATCTGCTAATAGCTTTGGTTATGCAAAAAAAAGAAGAGTTGGTCAAGCTAAAAGTTATGGTTTATCACCAGAAGCTATCGCTGCTAGTCAAAACACGCAAGCACAACCAACAAACGTTGTAGACAATACTGTTCAACCACAAACTGCTTATGATCCACTTACTCAATATAATCCAGCTAGCTTAGATCCAACTGGTGGCGCTGCTTTAATGCCACCTTCAAATGAAGCTGCTAACTTAGCAGATCCTGCTACAAGAAGTTTTGGAGTAGCAGGGCAAGTTCCTATGGATATGTTTGGAACACCATTAGAAAGACAAAGATCTGTAAGTAAAAAATATTGCAAAAAAAATAAATAACTAACTATGAATCACGATATCGATAAAATTAAAAAAAATCCTAAATTAGAAGGACAAATAGGTGAAAATGCTATATGGGACGGACCATTGGATAAAACTGGTTTTCCTATGGGTGAAGGATCAAGTTCAGGTATTACAGGTATGCAAGTATCTAAATATCCAACTAAATACAATCCAATGCCAATAACGCAAAAAGCTAAAGTTTATAAATAATGTATACATCACCATTTTTTAAAGATTTTCCTGAAATAAAAGAGAAAAACAAAGGTAAGTTTACAGCTTGGGCTAAGAAAAACGGATTTAAAGATGCGTGTTCTGCTGCTAGTGCTGTAATGTCAAAGAAAGATAAATATAGTGAAGAGGTCGTTAAAATGGCTAACTATGCAAATAACTTCGGTTGTAAAAAGAAATAATATGAAAAGTAATTCACCATTTAAACAGGACAAATGCGCGGCGGCTTGGGAAAAGAAAAAAGCAAGCTATATGTCTAGGAAATCTAAAACATCGATGAAAAGAGTTGATGGTAAGATGGAAAAATATGAAAAACCTATTAGCGCAAAAGATAACTTAGCAGAGTATAATAGAGAAAAAGGAGAATTTGAATGTGTAGATGGTAAAATCAGACTTAAAAAGACTGACGATGCTGAACAACCAATAAAAGACTAATGGCATTTAAAATAAGAAACTTCTACACAAGTTCACCCTTGCATGATAATCACGACAAAAATAAAGTTGTTAAAGATCCTAAAGGAGATCCTGTAACCATAGTACATGGTAATACAAGTCCTAATAGAGACTTGACAGAAAGTCAAATAAGAAGAAGAAAAAAGAAATTAGCAAAACTAAACTCAAAAGAAAGTTTATCTAAAAGAAGACAAAGAAAAAAAATAAAAATACAGGATCAGTTAAGTAGAGGTCAAGACGGAGAGAGTGATGCTGCTACTGAAAAAATGATTAAGTCAGGTTTACTTATGAAAGAAAACTGCGCTGCTATGAAAGCTAAAGCGGCTAAACTTGATAAAGAAGTTAAAGCAATGCGAGCTGAAAGTAAAAAAACAGGCAAAGTAACTAACTGGGATGCTAAAGCTGACGAGTTATCTAGAGTAAGAGAAAGAATAGCCGAACAGTGTAAAAAATAAAATATGAGTTCACCTTTTGCAAAAGCTTTTATAGCTAAAAACCCTACACCTAAAAAACAAGAGACTAAAAAAGAACTAACTGAAGAAGAAAAGAAGAGACTACACGCTGTTGCTTCTATTAATCATAGCAAGGTTGTTTCGTCAGGAGGAGTTGATTTAGGTATAATAAAAAATAAAAAATAAATTATGAGTTCACCATTTCAAAAAATGTTTAGTGCCAAAACGCCTGGTCCTTTACAAAAACATAAGCCTTTAGAAAGAAAACTAAAAAAAGTAAAAGAAGGAAAAATAGGATCTGAAGGTCAAGGCGGTGTAGATTATGAATTACAAGTTAAACTAGAAAAACAAATAAAAGAAGCTAAAGCTAATCATCAGCCTATGCGTAGAGAAGATGATACTCAAGCAAAAGAAGATGAAGATGCCGCAAGAGGTTCTGCTGTTGAAATGAGTCCTTTAAATGGATATGCTGATGGTGAAGAAAGAGCTGATCATTATAAACCAACTGCTGACCTTTATCAAAACATGTTTGATTCTTTTGGAGGCGCTGTAAGTGAAGTTAAAGATGATTACATGATAGCTACAAAAAAAAGATTACCTAAAAAAGAAAAAGCATAATGGGACACAAAGGACATTGGGGCGAATATACTGGTAACGCAAAATGGTCAAAAGACCACGCTCACACAAGAGTTACTAAAGGAAATTATAAAGCATCTGAAAGAGATGATGCCGCGCATATTGACTATTTAAAAAGAGATGTTATATACGATGATCACCACGGACATAGTGACGAGAAAATGACTGCTGACGAGAAACATATTTCTAAATTAGCAGGTGACATGAAGTATGATAAAGAACATCATGGTTCACCAGCGCAGCATGAAAATAAAGGGGTTTTACATAGTCACAAACCTTTTAAAAAATCAAAAAAGAAAATATAAAACATTTTAACTAATAAATAACTAATCATGGCATATAAATCAATGGCAGAAATGGGACATAGTCCAAACGAAATGGAATATAGTCCAGCAAAAAACCAAAATAAAGGTTACGCTAAACAAGAAAAAAAAGATCTGATGAACGATAATCCAGTAGCTAGAGATGCTAGCGGTGGAAGACCTTGGATAGCTAGACATTTTAAATCATCAATGGGTGGATCACCTTTAGCTAAACTAAAAGGGGACCAAGTAAAACTTGATAAAAATAAAAATGGCGAAATCGACGGTGAAGATTTTAAAATGATGAAAAAATAACAGTAGGGATCTGTAAAACCCAAGTCAAACATAAACAACAACAAAAACAAAAACAACAACAAAATGGCAAAATTTATTAAATTTAACATTCAAAACAGTGGTAATGGCTTAGACGCCTCATCAGGGTTTAGATATGTAAACGTAGAAGACATTGAAAGTGTAACTGATGTAATCGGTGGCGGATCTGGATATGCAGTACAAGTAGTATTAAAAGGTTTAGCAGGAGTAACTGCTGCTGCAGCTGCAACTAGTGACGCAGGTCAAACACTTGGAACAATAGGTGGTAGGGTACTTACTTTATTAGTACAAACTTCTGTATCAATTGCTGCAGGTGCTAACAGTGCTGATCCAGCTGCAATCACGGTAGCAGGTAATATGCCTAGTCAAGCTATATTGAAAGCTATGTCAGCTAACCCAGGTGGTGTTGCTGCTTCAGCTCAATTAGGTAAAGATGGAGCAGGTTTAGCTGCAAATGCTCAAATGTATTGGAACTCATTCGCGATTGCAAATGACGTTACTTTACCAGCTGCATCATAATTAAAAATTAATTTATGAAATCTAGAGGTTTAGGTGATGACATAGAGAAGTTTACAAAAGCTTCTGGTATCAAAAAATTAGTTGATAATGTATCAAAAGGTTTAAACATTCCCTGCGGCTGCTCAAGTCGTAGGGATTATTTAAACAAAATGCTTCCATACAGAAATAAATAATATGGCTTTTAAGTTAACAAATCCTCCTTATAAAACACATCAAACTCCGGTTTACCATGTTGATATGGAAGATGACGTAATGGGTAAAGCTAATAATAATGGAACAATAATTATAAACAAAAACGTTGATCCTAAGGATATACCTGCTGTAATTGCTCATGAAGAAGTTCATATAGATCAAATGAAGCGCGGTGACTTAGATTATGACAATGAAAATGTTTACTGGAAAGGCAAAACATATTCCAGATCTAAAATGGACGAAGGAGCTAAAAGTCTACCGTGGGAAGACGAAGCTTACAAAAGATCAAAAGATGCCTAAAAAAAAATTTAGTGAAACAAAAGTCGGTCAGTTTTTATCAAAAGCTGCTCCAGGTATTTTAGGAACTGTTGGTGATGTATTGCCAGATAACGGTTTGTTTGGTATTGTAAAAAATATTATATCAAAAGATGAAGCAATGCCGGTTGAAGACAAAGAAAAAGCATTAAAGCTACTAGAACAAGATATGGTAGAAATGCAAGAGATATCAAAGCGATGGGCTAGCGATATGAAGTCAGATAGTTGGCTTAGTAAAAACACAAGACCAATGAGTTTAATATTTTTAACAGTTATGACTATATCTTTTATATGGGTTGATAGTCATGGTTTTATAGATTTTACTGTAGAACAAGAATGGATTAGTTTATTAAAAACATTAACAACAACTGTATATATAGCATATTTTGGTTCACGAGGTGCAGAAAAGTTTAAATCAATAAGTAATAAATAAAAAAAATGAGTAAATTTGGAATAGACACAGGTATTGCAGGTAAATCAATGCGTGCCGTAGGTAAAGTAGGAACTCCAGACGGTTTACCAGGTTGGGTTTTTGAAAACCAAACAGGTGTATTAGGTAAACTTTTAAATAGCTCTGTAGTTTGGTACGACGTAGCTACAGGATCTAAAGAAATATCTGTAATACCAGGTGGAATCACTTTGGGTGATGCTGAAGAATTTAGATGGGGAACTGTTGTTCAATACACTAGCGGTGGTACTAATTATACCGAAGGAATTACAGCTACAACAACTTGTTCAAACAATATGGCTCAAGGATTAGAAGTAAAATTAACTACAGTAAACGCTGGAACTGGCGCTATAGAAGGAGTAGAAGTTATAAAGGGAGGTTCTGGTTATAATGTAAATGATTTAGTTACTATTGTAGAAGCTGGTAGACCAGCTGGTTCTGTAGATGCTGTATTAAAAGTGCACAAAGTAGGAAAAGGAATACCAGACGCTGCTCAAGCTACTGTATTTCATGTTCAAGGATGCGGTGTGCTTCCTATAGCTGTAGATTATATTACAGCATTAGAAACAGGACTTCCAGAATCTGACATAGTAATATTAAAGTAAATATCTGATATATAGGTGACTATATAAATATATAATAACAATTAAATTAAATTAAATTATGGCAAAAGCTAAAAAAATCAAAGAAGCTCAATTAAAATTAGTTAATGAGCAACAAACTAAATTAAATTCATATCTAAAAAACATTGGTATTTTAGAGAGTCAAAAAATGAACATACATACTAGTATAAAAGAGCTTAGTGGTGAAATAGACGCTACTAAAAAAGAGCTTGAAGAAGAGTATGGTTCAATTAATATAAATTTAGAAGACGGATCTTTTACTGATATAGAGAAAAAAGAAGATGCCAAGTAATATTAGAAAAATTAGTATTGGATCTGACTATAAGAACGATGCTATGCATTATTCTGTAGGTCAACAAGTTTATGGTGGTCATGAAATATCTCATATACTTTTTGAAGATTCAGACAATTCTTATAATATACACATAAAGAAAAGCAACGAAGTATTGCCATGGAAAAAATTTAATTCTAACATGGCAATATCAGTTGAGTACGATTTAGAATATTAATGAATAGTTTATATGATTTTATTGTAGAACCTGTAGGTGAGAAATACAATAATACAGTAAAAGTTGGTAACAAAGAATTAGTAGTTAATACTAAAATAGAAAACTGGAAATTTGTTAATAGAGTTGCTAAAGTAATTAAAAAACCTTTAGCTTTTAAAACTTTAATAAAAGAAGGTGATTTAGTAATTGTTCATCAAAATGTTTTTAGAACATTTTATGACATGAAAGGTATTAAGAAAAAAAGTAGATCTTACTTTAAAGACAACTTATATTTTTGCGCTATAGATCAAATTTATTTGTATAAAAATAATAAAGGTTATCACTCGTTTGGTGATAGATGTTTTATACAACCTATAAAAGATAATGAAGATCTAACGCTAGATAAAGAGCGCAGTCTTGTTGGTATATTAAAATATGGCAATAGCTCCTTAAACAAGCTAGAAATAACTCCTGGTGACTTGGTTGGATATACACCTAATGGTGAATGGGAGTTTTTAGTTGATAATGAAAGACTTTATTGTATGAAATCAAATGACATTGTAATTAAATATGAAAACCAAGGAAACGAAGAAAAATATAATCCAAGCTGGGCAAGTTGCAGTTGAGGAATTAATTAAGGTAGCTAAAGAACCTATTGTAGATTCGGATGACGATATATCTGCTGACAGACTTAAAAATGCAGCAGCAACAAAAAAATTAGCAATATTTGATGCTTTTGAAATATTAAATAGAATACAAGAAGAGCAAGATATGTTAGATGAAAAACCTAAAGAAATAAAACAAACTAGTTTTAAAGGCTTTGCAGAAGGGAGATCTAAAAAATAATGTATCAACAAACTTTATACAAAATATTACCCGACCATATAAAACCTAAAGTTCTTAAACGAATGAATAAGTATAAAAAATGGGAGTACGGTTATAACGAAGACCACGATGTGGTTGTTATAAGTAAAACCGGTAAAATTGGAGAGGTTTATGAAATACAAAACCTTAAAATAGCTTTACCTGAAAAAAAAGATGTTCATAAATTTGAAAATAATAAATGGAATAGATCTGAATATCCTAAAGTTTTAAGTAAAATAAAAACAACATTCGACTGGAAAAAATATCCACAAGATTTTAAAGAAAAATGGTATGATTACATTGATAAAGAGTTCACACGTAGGGAAGAAGGTTTTTGGTTTTATAACAAAAACGTTGCTACTTACCTTACTGGTACTCATTACATGTACTTGCAGTGGTCTAAGATTGACGTCGGGGCACCAGACTTTCGCGAGTCAAATAGATTATTCTTCATTTTCTGGGAGGCTTCTAAGGCCGATGTACGATCCTACGGACTGTGCTACCTTAAGAATCGTCGATCAGGCTTTTCCTTTATGGCATCAGGCGAGGTGGTTAACATGGCAACCATATCTAGCGACTCCAGATATGGTATTTTATCTAAAACTGGACCGGATGCAAAGAAGATGTTCACAGATAAGGTGGTTCCGATATCCGTTAATTACCCATTCTTTTTCAAGCCGACCCAGGACGGAATGGACCGTCCCAAGACCGAACTTGCCTATCGTGTCCCCGCAACCAAATACACCCGTCGTAAACTTACCGCCGCGACCACAGACGAAACCATACAGGAGCTCGAGGGATTGGACACCACAATCGACTGGAAGAACACGGGTGATAACTCCTACGATGGGGAGAAACTCAAACTCCTCGTCCACGATGAGTCGGGGAAGTGGGAACGTCCGAACAACATCCTCAACAACTGGAGGGTTACGAAAACCACATTAAGGTTAGGTAGCAGAATTATTGGTAAATGCATGATGGGAAGTACATCTAACGCTTTAGACAAAGGTGGTAGAAACTTTAAAAAATTATATGATGAATCAGATGTTACCAAAAGAAACGCCAATGGACAGACTCGCTCAGGATTATATTCTTTGTTCATACCTATGGAATGGAACTACGAAGGATACATTGATTCTTATGGCTTACCTGTATTCGAAACACCAAGCAAGCCGGCAGAAGGACCGCATGGTGATAAAATAAAAATAGGTGTAATTGAGTATTGGGACAATGAAGTAGAAGGATTAAAAGGTGATCAAGATGGTTTAAATGAATTTTATAGACAATTTCCACGAACTACAAAGCACGCTTTTAGAGATGAATCAAAACAATCTTTATTTAATCTAACTAAAATTTATCAACAAATAGATTTTAATGAAGATTTAAAAAACTCTATTAATGTAACAAAAGGTAGTTTTCAATGGGAAAACGGAGAACAAGACACGAGAGTTATATTTGTACCAAATAAAAGTGGTAGATTTTTAATAACGTGGGTTCCACCTGTTGGTTTACAAAATAAAAGATTTTTAAAAAATGGAGTTAATTATCCAGGTAATGAGCATTGTGGTGCTTTTGGATGTGATCCATATGATATATCAGGCACAGTTGACAGAAGAGGTTCTAACGGATCTCTACATGGTTTAACAAAATTTAGTATGGAAGAAGTTCCACCAAATCATTTTTTCTTAGAATATATAGCTAGACCACAAACTGCAGAAATATTTTTTGAAGATGTACTTATGGCTTGCGTATTTTATGGTATGCCAATATTAGCAGAAAACAATAAACCAAGACTACTTTATTATTTTAAACGTAGAGGTTATAGAGGTTTTGCTATGAATAGACCAGATAAAAAAAGAAATAAATTATCTGTTACAGAAAGAGAAATAGGTGGTATACCTAACTCAAGCGAAGATATAAAACAAGCGCATGCATCTGCAATTGAAACATACATAGAGCATTTTGTAGGTTTAAAAGAAACGGGTTATGGTGATATGTATTTTCAACGTACATTAGAAGACTGGTCAAAATTTAATATTAATAATAGAACAACACATGATGCTTCTATTAGCTCAGGTTTAGCTTTAATGGCTTGTAATAAACATAGATATACACCTGGAAAAAAAATAGAATTAAAACCGGTTGATTTAGGTATTAAAAAATACGACAACAAGGGAACTGTATCAAAAATTTTAAATTAATGAATATATATACTAATACGAGAACTTCATTTCCTAGCCAAGTAGTTAGCGACGCAGAAAAAGCTAGCCTTGAGTATGGTAAACAAGTTGCGCAAGCAATAGAAGGTGAGTGGTTTTCGCAGGGTAGAACAACAGGTAATAGATATTTAACAGCATGGAATAATTTTCATAATTTAAGGTTATATGCTAGAGGTGAACAATCTATACAGAAATATAAAGATGAATTATCTATTAACGGTGATTTGTCTTATCTTAATTTAGACTGGCAACCAGTTCCTATACTTTCAAAGTTTGTTGATATAGTAGTAAACGGTATATCAGCTAGAACTTATGATATTAAAGCTTACGCTCAAGATCCTGAGTCTATAAAATTAAGAACAGCCTATGCTTCTAAAATATATGAAGACATGTTGGCTAAAGATTACTTAGAAGGATTAAAACAAACACTTGGTATAGATTTGTATCAAGTTCCTAATCCAGAAATGTTACCAGAAACTGATGAAGAGCTAGAACTTCATATGCAATTAAGCTATAAGCAATCTATAGAGATAGCAGAAGAAGAAGCTATATCTTCTATCATGGCTCAAAATAAATATGATTTAACAAAACGTAGATTAAACATGGACTTAGCTGTTTGTGGTATTTCTGCAGTAAAAACAAATTTTAATACAGCTAATGGTATAACTATAGATTACGTAGATCCAGCTTATATGGTTTACTCATATACAGAAGATCCTAATTTTGAAGATGTATATTATGTTGGTGAAATTAAAGCTATAACACTAGCGGAGCTTAAAAAAGAGTTTCCAGATTTATCTAATAAAGAATTAGAACGTATACAAAACATGCCAGGTAATAGATCTTATATTACAGGTTGGGGTGATTATAATAGTGATACTGTTCAAGTTCTTTATTTTGATTATAAAACATATCACAATCAAGTATTTAAAATAAAACAAACAGATCAAGGTTTAATGAAAGCTATAGAAAAAGATGATAGTTTTAATCCACCTGAAAATGATAGCTTTGAAAGAGTATCAAGATCTATTGAGGTTTTATATAGTGGTGCTAAAGTTTTAGGCACAGATACAATGCTAAAGTGGGAATTAGCAGAAAACATGTCAAGACCATATGCTGATACTACTAAAGTTAAAATGAATTATTCTATATGTGCACCTAGAATGTACAAAGGTAGAATAGAATCTCTTGTTAGTAAATGTATTGGTTTTGCAGACATGATTCAATTAACTCATTTAAAGCTACAACAAGTAATGTCTAGAATAGTACCAGATGGTGTGTATTTAGATATGGATGGTTTAGCTGAAGTTGATTTAGGTAATGGAACAAATTATAATCCAGCCGAAGCATTGAATATGTATTTTCAAACTGGTAGTATTGTAGGTAGATCACTTACTCAGGACGGTGATATGAACCCTGGTAAAGTACCTATTCAAGAATTAAATTCTAGTTCAGGTCAAGGTAAAATACAAAGTTTAATACAAACATATCAATACTATTTACAAATGATACGTGATGTGACGGGGTTAAATGAAGCTAGAGATGGAAGTACTCCAGATAAAAGCACTTTAGTAGGATTACAAAAAATGGCCGCTAACGCATCTAATGTCGCAACTAGACATATCAAACAAGCTGGATCTTATTTAACTCTTAGAACAGCAGAAAACGTAGCATTAAAAATAGCAGACGCATTAGAGTTTCCTTTAACGGCTGAGTCATTAGTTAACTCTATTAGTAATTACAATGTGAATACTTTAAAAGAAGTTGTTAATTTAAATCTTCATGATTTTGGAATATTTTTAGAATTAGAACCAGATGATGAAGAAAAAGCTCAGCTAGAACAAAACATACAGGTTGCTTTACAGCAGGGTGGTATCGATCTAGAAGACGCTATAGATTTAAGGCAGATTAAAAATCTTAAATTAGCTAATCAATTGCTTAAAGTAAAACGTAAGCAAAAAGCTGTTAAAGATCAAGAAAATGCTCAAGCTAACATTAAAGCTCAAGCAGAATCTCAAGCTGATGCTAATGAGAAAATAGCTATGAACGAAGTTCAAAAACAAGAAGCTATTAGTGGTTCTAAAGTTCAATATGAACAAGCTAGAACACAAATGGAAATACAAAAAATGAATAATCAAGCCCAGCTTGATATGCAAAAAATGCAAATGCAACATCAATTTGATATGGAGTTAGCGCAAGCTACAGCTCAAGCTACAGCTCAAAAAGATAATCAAAAAGAACAAGCAAAAGACAAGCGTATAAAAATGGAAGGTACGCAGCAGAGTAAAATGATCGCGCAAAGAAAAAACGATAGCGATCCTATAAATTTTGAACTAGAAAACGAAATAAGTGCTCCAGCTCAGCCTAATTTATAGATTTTAATTATTTAATTATATTATATTATGTCAGAAGAAACAAAAACAAATGAACCTGTTAAGCAGGAAGGTGAATTCAAAATAAAAAAGAAAACAACACCTAAAAAATTAACTGAAACAAAAGATAACATTACAAAAGTAAATGTTAATCCAAAAGAACCTTTAATTGAAATACCAAACAATGTAACTAAGGTTGAAATAAAAAAAGAAGACGATGCCATTCAAATCGGAGAAACAGAGAAGGTATCTGTGGAAAAACCATCCGGAGATAGCGCAAAGGTGGGAGAACCTGTACAAGAGTCCAACGAGACTACTGAAGGGTTTTCTCCAATCAAAGAAGTAACAGAAGAAGTTGAAGAAATAAAAAAAGAAGTAAAAGAAGCTATAAGAGATGAAAAAATACTAGGTAAACCTTTACCAGAAAACATCGAAAAACTAGTTTCATTTATGGAAGAAACAGGTGGAACTATAGAAGATTACACCAGATTAAACGCTGATTATACAAACGTAGACGATAATACTTTATTAAAAGAGTATTATAAAAAATCTAAACCACATTTAGATTTAGAAGAAATTAATTTCATAATGGAAGAAAACTTTGATTATGATACAGATATTGACGAAGAGCGAGAAGTCAAAAAAAAGAAACTCGCTAAAAAAGAAGAGGTTGCAAAAGCAAAAAACTTTTTAGAGGAAACTAAGAAAAAATATTACGACGAAATCAAGTTGAGACCCGGCGTAACTCAAGACCAACAAAAAGCAATGGATTTTTTCAACCGCTATAACAAGCAACAAGAAGTAGCTGAACAACAACACGACCTATTTAAACAAAAGACTAAAGATTTATTTAATGACGATTTCGAAGGTTTCGATATTAAAGTTGGAGATAAAAGATATAAGTACAATGTTGTTAATCGTGATAAAGTAGCTGAAAGTCAATCTAACATAACAAACCTTGTCGGGAAGTTCCTAGACAGCGAAGGTAATGTGGAAGATGCTAAAGGTTATCATAAAGCTATTTATGCTGCTGAAAATGTAGATAAGATTGCAGCTCATTTTTATGAGCAAGGAAAAGCTGATGCTGTAAAAGACGTTATTAATAAATCAAAAAATCTAAGTGATACTGAAGGTAGAAAATCACAAGGAGATGTATTTATAGGCGGAATGAAAGTGAAAGCTATTTCTGGTGCAGACTCTACAAAACTTAAAATTAAAACGAAAAGGTTTAACTAATTAAAATTAACAAATTATGAGTTTATCTCCACAATTTGGTAGTATTGTACCTTCGCAAGTTCAACAAACTCTAGCTAATAACTATCTTGTATTTGATGGTGGTGCTGGAGGAAATTTCGCGCAACAATATTTACCAGAAATTTACGAACAAGAAGTAGAGCGTTATGGAAACAGAACGTTATCTGGCTTCTTAAGAATGGTTGGCGCTGAAATGCCAATGACAAGTGATCAAGTAATCTGGTCAGAACAAAATAGATTACACATTGCATACGATAGTTGTGGTGTTGAAGCTGGTGGTGGTGCTGGAGCTAATTTAGCTTCTGTCATCAATATTGGTGGTGGCGCAACTGCTTTGAATGTAATATCTGTAAACGATACTGTAGTTCTTTTAGATCCTGCTAATGGAGTAGAAGCTAAAGGTATTGTTCAGGCTACAACTCCTGGTGTAGTTGGTGGTGCAAGTGGAACTATTACAGTTCAACCATTTGCTAATCAAACTTTTGATGCTAGCGGTATTTCTATTACTGGAGCAGGTGCTTTAGGTAGTATTAAAGTATTTGTATACGGTTCTGCTTACCAAAAAGGAACACAAATGACAGGCGGTACAGTTGCTAATGGAGCTGCGTCTAGAGTTTCTGTAGAACCACAATTTACTCAGTTTTCTAACTCACCTATTATATTGAGAGATCAGTACGTTATAAACGGATCTGATATGGCTCAAATTGGATGGGTAGAAGTTGCAACTGAGGATGGTGCTTCTGGTTTCTTATGGTACTTAAAAGCTGAGTCTGAAACAAGACTACGTTTTGAAGATTACCTAGAAATGTCTATGGTAGAAGGTGAGCTAAATGCAAATGCTAACGCTGCTGCAGGAACTGCTGTGGCTTTCTTACCAGGTACTGAAGGTTTATTTGCTGCTATCAGAAACAGAGGAAATGTAGAAGTAGGATTTACTGCTGCTGCTGGACTTGATGATTTTGATGCTATTCTTAAAAACTTAGATACTCAAGGTGCTATTGAAGAAAACATGCTTTTCTTACAGAGACAAACTTCTCTTGATTTTGATGATATGCTAGCAAGCATTTCTGGCGGATTCGCTGGGGGAACTGCTTTTGGTTTATTTGAAAACTCAGAAGAAATGGCTCTTAACCTTGGTTTCTCAGGATTTAGAAGAGGTTCTTACGACTTTTACAAAACTGATTGGAAATACTTAAACGACGCTTCAACTAGAGGTGGTATTGTAGGTGTTAATTCAATTGAAGGTGTATTAGTACCTGCTGGAACTTCTACAGTTTACGATCAAGTACTCGGTACAAACATCAGACGACCATTCTTACACGTACGTTATAGAGCTTCTCAAGGAGACGACAGACGTATGAAGTCTTGGTTAACTGGTTCTGCTGGTGGTGCATTTACTTCAACTCTTGATGCTATGGAAATTAACTTCCTATCAGAAAGATGTTTAGTAACTCAAGCTGCTAACAACTTTGTATTATTTCAAGGATTATAATAATCCAACCTAATGATTATCCCCGTCTTCGGGCGGGGTAATTATTATTTAAACTATTTAATTATATTATATTATGTCAAAAACAAAAGAAAACCCAGCATTAGACTGGGAAATAAAAGATAGAGTTTATTATTTAACCGGTAATAAATCTCCTTTAACGTTAACTATACCAGCTAAGCATACTAAAAAACATGCTTTATTATATTTCGATGAAATAACTGGTAGACAAAGAGAAATAAAATATGCTACTAATCAGGACTCACCTCTTGTAGATGAACAAAAAGGTGAATGCACGATGGGTCATATTATATTTAGAGACGGTACGTTAAGAACTAAAAAGCATGAAATTGCATTACAAAAACTTCTTTCATTATATCACCCTTTAAGAGGTAAAATATATGAAGAGTTTAAACCTGTTGCTGAAGCTTCAGATCAATTAGATGATATTAATTTAGAACTAGATGCGATGACTGCTGCTAGAACTATGGATATTGATCAGGTTGAAGCAATATTAAGAGTTGAAAAAGGATCAAGTGTAAGAAACATGAGCTCTAAAGAATTAAAAAGAGATATATTGTTGTTTGCTAAAAGAAACCCTGCTACTTTTATAGCATTAGCAAAAGATGATAATGTTATGTTAAGAAATTTTGCTATAGTTGCTCAAGAAAATGGGATAATAAAATTATCTCAAGATCAAAGAACATTTACGTGGGCTTCAAATGGTAAAAAATTAATGAACATTCCTTTTGATGAAAACCCATATTCAGCATTTGCTGCTTTCTTAAAAACAGATGAAGGTGTTGAAATCTATAAATCTATAGATAAAAAACTAAAATAACAAGTGATACTATATATAGGCGGTTTCGGCCGCCTTTTTAGTATATTAAAATAAAAAAATAATGGCAGTAAACGTAAATACGGTATATAAAACAGTCTTGTCTATTTTGAACAAAGAACAAAGAGGTTATGTTACGCCGGATGAGTTTAACAGATTAGCCACTCAAGTTCAATTGGAAATATTTGAATCTTATTTTCCAGACGGAACACAATTAAACCGTCAAAATCAAAACAATACACAAAACGATACAGAGTTTTTTAATATATTTAAAAACCAAGAAGAAAAACTTTATAATTTTCAACAAGAAGTTAGTTTTTCATATGACACTGCTACCTCGCCTTTTATGTGGCGTCAAACTGGAGCTGTTAACGCAACTGACTATGTTGCTTCAATATATTGGATGGGAGAAATATTGTCATATTATAACGTTGATCTTACTAACGTAGGAGAACAAGCAATTGTTCAGTCAAGCGGCGGTGATCATATAACTCAATTGGTAAATAAAAAAGATTACAATAAAATTATTAGATCTAAACTAACTGCTCCTACACAAAAATTTCCTATAGCATTCGCTAGTTCAACAGGTGGTGCAAATCTTAGTAATGTTGGTTTAATAATATCTCCACTACCAAGTAGCGTTACAGTAAACTGTATAGTTTTACCTTCCAACCCTTCATGGGCTTTTAATATAGGTACTCTTGGTCAATATGTATTTAACGCAGGTGGTGCGGTAGATTTTCAACTTCATATATCTGAACAAACTAATATTATAATAGGAATATTAAAATACGCTGGTGTAATTATAAATGATCCTACAATAATAGATGTGGCCGCACAAGAAGCTGCTGAAGTACAAGCTAACGAAAAATCTTAAATAAATGAGCTTAGTAACAGAAACAAATCAACAATATTATCAAGGCGCACAAGGCTTTAGAGGAAATGGTTCACAAACTGATTTTAAAAGTACTTTTAATACTAATCTTGTTTTTGGTAGTTATGATCCTACTAACGTAAGGTACGCGTTAAATAATTTTAAAATATATACTAGTACTACTGGTTTTCCAGGCAGCTGGTCAGAATACATATTACCATACGGTTTAGCTACAGACGCGGCTAATACTATTAAATTTACCACGGCACCAGCTAGTGATTTATACATAGTATTACAACTAAAAACATTAGACGGTGGTCAATACGCTAGCACCGCAGCTGAAGAAGCATTAGGCGATGCAGTTGAAGAAAACTACGGATCTTATCAATATGTAAAATTATCTGATATTATAGATAATTACATGGTTGGTTACGTAGGAGATGGTAAAATAATTCAATCAGCAAAAAAGTCTGATGTTTTGTTTTTTGCTAAAAGATCATTACAAGAGTTTAGCTATGATACTTTAAAAAGTATTAAATCTCAAGAGTTAACAATTCCAGAAAGTTTACAATTAATAATGCCTCAAGATTATGTTAATTACGTATCGTTATCTTGGATAGACAAATTAGGAGTAAAAAGACCTATATATCCTAATAACAATTTAACAACTAATCCTTATTCTAAATTATTACAAGATAACAAAGGAGTACCAACGCAAGATAATTTTGGTGAAGATTTAGAAGGAACTTCACTAACCGTAGAAAGATGGAGAGATGCTAACGATAAAATAATAAATAATCAAGCATATAACCAATTTTGGGACGATATGGCTTACGGTTTGTATGCTGAAGGCTTTTATGGATCTGGTCCTTGGAACTGGGGAAGATTATACGGTCTTGACCCGCAAACGTCACAAGTGAATGGTTGGTTTGGAATAGATGAAAGAGATGGTATGTTTACTTTTTCTAGCAACTTAAGAGATCAATTAATTGTATTAGAGTACATATCTGATGGACTTGCTTATGATTTAGATACAAGAGTTCCTAAGCTTGCTGAAGAAGCTATGTACATGAGTATATCATATAACTTACTAGCTAACAGAGCTAATACATCTGAAGGCATTATAGCTAGATTTAAAAAAGATAGAAGAGCTGCTCTTCGAAATGCTAAAATAAGATTATCTAATATTAAACTTGAAGAAATAGTACAAGTTATGAGAGGTAAATCTAAATGGTTAAAACACTAAAATTTAATGGCTAAAGTTCAAAATACTTTTTTAAAGTCCAAGATGAACAAAGACTTGGACGCTCGTATACTACCTGAGGGTGAATACAGAGATGCTAGAAACGCGCAAATAAGTAAGTCTGAAGGTTCTCAAGTTGGTAACTTAGAAAACACTTTAGGAAATAAATCTATAGAAAATTACCAGTCATTAACTCAAACCACAGGTTTAACTTGTATAGGACATTTTGCAGACGAAATAAATTCTACTGTTTATTTGTTTTTTACAGATTACACTGATAGTTTTCCAAATAGACTTATATATAATCCAACTGCAAAAAACTTTATTATATCCACAAACGTCTTAACTAGTCAATCTAATATATTAGTTCAAGGTGCTTTTTTAAATTTTTCTAGAACAAATATTATAACTGGTATTAACATATTAGAAGATTTATTATTTTGGACTGATGATAGAAATCAACCTAGAGTCATAAACACTTTATTAGCAAATCCAGATCCTACTAATATATTACCCACTTATTACTCAACTGAAGATCAAATATCAGTAGCTAAATATAATCCATATAGTTGTATGGAGTTGTTTCAAAAAAGCATTTTAGATCCTGGTGAATTTGAAACTACCATGAAAGATGTTAGTAGCAAATTTTTACCTAATGGAGGTCAAGCAACAGCTACTAGTGTTCAAACAGGAGCTATTATTAATGTAAAAAATATAATAGGTCAAATAAACATAGCAACATCTCCATGGGGAGGTGCTAAAGTCTCATTGTTTGATTCAAGTGTTAACACTATGACACCTCAATCAGTGACAGTTGTTTCAATTCAAGCTGCATCTGGTAATACTTTTGATATAACTTTGTCTAGTTCTATTACTACTACAACTACATCAGACACGTTAGTTTTTGAACCAAACCCTTACTTTGATGGTGCTTTTTCTGGAGATCCAGATTTTTTAGAAAGTAAATTTTCAAGGTTTAGTTACAGATTTAGGTTCACTGATAATACTTATTCTATTTTTGCTCCTTTTACTCAAATAGCTTTCATACCTAAACAAGATGGTTATTTTATGTTTACTGAAAGTCCTAATCAAATTAAAAATGATCAAGACGAAGCTTATAGAAGTACTATAGTTTATTTTGTAGAAAACAAAGTTAATAAGATTGGTTTAAGAATACCATTACCTTTTACTAATTATACTATATCTAATGCTTTAAAAATTGAAGAAATAGATATACTTTATAAAGAATCTGATGGTATTGCTGTTAGAGTTATAGAAACCGTACAAATAGGTACAATAGAAAATCAATCAGGTGTTTGCTTGACTAATGGTGCTCAAACACCAGGAGCTTCGGGTAATAATATAGCAATAGATAGTCTTCAAGGCGGTATAACAATAGGTGATCCAATAACAGGTCCAGGTATTGATGATGGAACTACAATTTTAAGTTTTACACCTACAGATCCTAGTAACGCTGTGTCTGGTAACATAACCGTAAGTTCAACTGTTGCTCAATTAGATGACAATGTTTTACTAACGATAGGTAGTCCAAACTTTTTTGTTTACGATTATAAATCTACAAAACCTACAAAAACACTACCTGAATCAAACTTAATAAGGGTTTTTGATAAAATACCAGTAAGAGCAAAAGCACAAGAGATAACAGGCAATAGAGTAGTGTATGGTAATTTTTTAAATAAAATAAATCCACCTGCGTTTCTGAACTATAATGTAGCATCAACTACTAAAACAAGTTTTCAAATAAACGAGGTAACCGCAGCGTATGCTGGAGCCGCGGCAACATACACCGCGTTTACAGATACTATAGCTATTAATGTTTCAAAGACAGATGCTAATTGGTATGCTGGTTATATTGTAACATCTAACACGTATGGTGTTTTAATTCCCCCTGGAACACAAGTAGCTAGTACAGATAGTAATGGAGTAGGAGCAGCTAATATAACTTTAACTGAAACAGTTACGTTTCCAGCAGGCACACCTATAAATGTTGTTTTAATAATGGAACCTGGAGCTGATACAGAAAATTCAGAATCTATTATAGAATATCCAAATCATTCTGTTAAAACAAATAGAAACTATCAAATTGGTTTTGTATTATCAGACCGATACGGAAGGCAATCAAGCGTAATATTATCTAACAATAAAACTAAAATAAAAGTTGCCGGAGTAGAATACTCAGGTTCTACTTTATTTTCTCCATATATAGATGAAAGCATAGTGACAACCACTTGGCCAGGTAATTCTTTAAAAGTTTTAATGAATGAACCTATTAATGAAAATTTATACAATGGAGACGTAACAAGTGCAGATTATAATCCTTTAGGCTGGTATTCATATAAAATAGTTGTAAAACAAACAGAGCAAGAATATTACAATGTGTATCTTCCTGGTATTATGGCTTCTTATCCTGAGGATCTCACGCTTGAAATTGGTCAAACTTCTCACATTGTTTTAATTAACGATAATATAAATAAAATTCCAAGAGATTTAACAGAGCTTGGTCCTGATCAAAAGCAGTTTAGAAGTTCTGTTCAATTATTTGGTAGAGTTCAAAACATAACAACACCTAGCACGGTTATTTCCGGAAACACTAACACACAGTATTATCCAGGAACTAATTCAGATACTGTTTCAATAATTTCCACTGTTAATGATTTGTTTGATTACGATCCTATAAATCCAGATCAACCAAATTATTTTCCTCAATTTTATTCTTTAGACTCAAATCCTCTAATAGCTAGAATAACAACAGAAGCTCAAATAGGACAAATAGCAACAACTGGGGAAACATATGGATACACACCAGCTGCTGGTACCGTAGTAAATCCTCCCAACGAACCCAACCCGAATAATCCTGGTTCCCCTGTAGTTCCACTAACACCAGTAAATAAAATACTTATAACAAACGTAGCTAGCCAAATACCTATTACTTTAAATAGTCTTACAAATTATTTAGTTACAGGTCAAGGTGTACCAGCTGGAACATATGTAAGTTCAAATGATGCCGCGAGTACAGTAGATGGTAGCGTAGACAATATAAGATTAGATGATGGCGCTGGTAATTCTGTTTTTGTAAACTTAACTGATGGAATAGAAGTAGTTTTTACACCAGCATCTGCTACAACAGATTTATTAACACCAGGAATTCAGTATTTAGCTGTTTACGAAACAGAAGCTGTAGAAAGCGCTATTGATATATTCTGGGAATCATCTTCAACTGGTTTAATAGCTGATCTTAACGCGGCTATATTAAACAATCAATCTCAACCAGCAGGTTCAAATATAACTTGGAATCCAAGTGAATTTACCGAGGGTTTAGCAGCAAAAGGTAATATATTAAACGGTAATGGATTTAATATAGTAGATAACTTTGGACAAACAATAACAATAGATCCATCTACTGATACTGTAGAATTTGGAGCACCTAACAATTTACCAGCAATAACAGATGGTAACGGAAATGACTGTAATGGATCTCCTTTTACAAGTACAACCCAAGTTAGAGATTATTTTAGATTAGTGCCAGGATCAAGCACGGGTCCTTGGCAAGTTAGAACAACAGATCAAACAGATGGTTTAGCAGAAGGTGAAAATTATTTTGATAATATTTTTTACATGTATGATGAAAATGAAAATCTGAGACAGTTTAATTTTAATTTTAAAATAACAATAGGTGGACAAGTTAATTACATAACAAACCTACAAGCGAACCTCGCTAATGTTGCTCCAGAATACTTTAAAATACTAGCAAACAATACTGTTAGTACTACACCAACGTCGTATGGTCCAGGTGGAAGCACTCCACTAGTAGAGTTTATTCCTATAAAAACTAAAAAATCCATTAAAGACATTGCAACTATAAACTTTAGCAATGGATCTTCAAATAAAAATGACGCGCTAACTGCTGGAGCTTTATCTGTTAAAGATTTACAAATGGTTAATCAATCTGGTGTTGTTAATGGCGTTTGGGATCAAAGAATAGGTAGTCCAGATGGACCACCAGCTCAAACTGAATTTATGTTTGGAGACTTAGTTGATATATTTAGTGTAGTACAAGAAATAAGCCAAGAAACAGGAACTTTAGAAACAAAGCTGATAAATACTTGGTCAGACAGTGCGGTTGTTAGAGTGCCAGCTGCTCTTTACTATGTGACACTTGCTATACAAGACGGTCAATCTATTGTCTTGCAAAAGTTTGAAATAGACATGAGACTGCAACTTAGTAATAGTAATTTCTTAAACAAATTTCAAAGAAGTCATGATGACTGCCCTACTAGAGGTGCTAACGCGTTTTGCGGTTTACCTGCTGATGTTAGGACTAGATATAGTCAATGCGGCGGAAATTTATTTGCTACTACTTGTGGTAGCTCCAGAAGAGATTGGAAGTCATATCCATGCACATTAATAACTTTAGATGCAGGAACACCAGGTGTAGGAGACGATGAGGTTGGTTTTTATATATACGCCGCGGGTTGGTTTGAAAATAATAATCCAGCTTTAAGTGAAGGTTGCATAGAGGAGTATTCACCTAGTATAGATTTGGTTACATATTCTCAAGGAGTTGTTCCAAATGCTGGTAACACTATAACAATACCATTTACAAACGCTTTTGAAAACGGTCATAAAGTTCAAAAGCAAAAACCTTTTGTACCATCTTCTTGGAACTTTCCCCCTTATTGTCATGGTAAAGGAAAAGTAGTTGGTATTGGTGTCACTGTTGAAGGTGTTGATTATGATTATGAAATAGAGCCTCAAACAAACACGGAGCAAAATGACATAAGGGCTTGTATGAAAATAATTATAAATTCATGGGATGCAACAGAATATGAAGTGAGAAATGGAGAGTATTTTGAAGGGTTTTCCAAAAGTAATGGAACAACAAGAATTGCGTCGGCGGTTAATTTAGCTAATGGAAACGTAGCTATATCATATTTCAAGCAGGACTACCCGACTTGTAGTTCTGCAATTAACAACAGTGAAGGAAATCAAAAACCACCTCTATCACTTAACGATATGATATATACATATGGTGGTGGATTTAACGCAGCTACAAGTCCTTGGTATTTCTCTCCAGGTGTTGACGCGGCTTCTGTGCAGCGAGTGTGGGCGATGTGGATATATAGCGCGTGGTTTGCTCCATATTGGGCGAATAAAGAAAGAAATTTTGGAAGATGGAGTCCAGTGTGGAATCCTTATACTAATCAAACAACTGACACCCTACCTCCTGATTTTCCTTTAGTAGTAGCGCCAATTGCTCAAGAGGCTTGGACAGGTGCTAGCGATTTAATGAATTGCAATAGTACTGATGGAGGTTGTCAAACCACGGAAATTTTTTGCGCTCAAAACTATGCAATAACAAACGCTGGGAATTTCCTTTATGCGATACAGTAATTTAAATATAAAACAAGTAATAATTAACTATGGCAGGTGCAGTAATAGAAGTAAAATATTTTAATACCTTTTTACTTAAAAAAGTGAACACTTCATCAAATCAAGTGGTTTGGAATGGTTCTAGAGGTATCCCAGAAAACATTGGAGGTTATCCTGCTATACCTGGATTAAATGACGACGAAACTTGGGTTATTGAAGAGTCTAGAATTAGAGGTGGTTATAATAATACGACTGTTGATTTTGGAGCTAAAGCTTATTTAGTTGAAGAAGAACCAAATGGAACTAGAAGGTTTAATACTTTAATATACTCTGGTATATTTAATTCAAGAACAGGTATTAATAATACAAATGTTTTTTCAGTAGCAGATGATATAACTAAGTCAGCTGATCCAGCAAATGGATCTATACAAAAACTATATGCAGAAGATACTAACTTAAACATATTTCAAGAATTAAAATGCTCAAGAGCTTTAATTGATAAAGACGCTATTTTTACAGCTGAAGGTAATCCAGCTGTTACAGCTAGTAATTTAGTTATTGGTGTTATTCAACCTATAAACGGTAAATACGGTATATCTAAAAACCCAGAAAGCTTTGCCACATACGGAAATAGAAAATATTTTTCAGATGAAAACAACAACGTTGTACTTAGACTTGCTGGCGGTGGAATAGAAGAAATATCTTCTTACGGTATGAAAGATTTTTTTAGAGATGAAATAAACAAAATAAACTCAGCTGGATCATTAGGTAAAATACTAGGATCTTATGATATATACGGAAGTGAATACGTTATATCTTTACAATCACCATCTAGATATAGAGAAGCTACTACGCGAACTAGTAGTAGTTTATATAATACATTAAACTTTGATGAAAGAGCTCAAGGTTGGGTTAGCTTTTTTGACTATGCACCAGATCAAATGTTTAGTCTAAGAAATAATTTTTATTCTGTAAAATCAAATGCAGGTTCAGCAACTGTTGTAGCTTCTGGAACAGGCTTTACTTTTAGTATAAATAATATAGTAGGCTTTATACAACAGTATTCTATTGTTACAGGAACTGGAATTACAGCTGGAACAACAGTAAGTAGTTTTACTCCAGATTCTAATGATCCAACTAAAGGCTCTATAACTATAACACCAGGCGCTACTCTAAGTGCTGGTAATACTCTTAGTTTTACAGCTGTTCCGCAGTTGTGGAGACATTACGATGCTAGTGTAAATAGAGGTAATTTTTATGGTGCAAATTATCCAAGTTCTATTACTTTTGTTTTTAATCCAAATCCAACTAACTCTAAAACTTTTAAAACAGTAGGGTATGAAGGAAGTAATGGGTGGCAAGTGGATACTTTTTCTTCTGATAGCACAGGTGCTACATTATCTGTAGACGGTTTAGGTTATAATTCTTCTGAGGACACAACTGATAGAATTATTTCAGGTTTTGACAGTGTAAGTACGTTGAGCTACAATGATGGTGAATATGTTTTAACTGAAGGTAAAGCTTCTGTTGCTATAAATACAACTTCAGCTAACGTAGTTTTAAACTTAAGTACTTTTACTGGATATGTAAACGCTGGCGATGTTGTTACATCATCTTCTTTGCAATCTCAAAGAACAGTAGTTTCTTATAATAACGCCACTGGAGCTTTAGTTTTAAATCAATCAGGTACTTTAAACGCTGGAGATGTATTACATTTTAGTGGAGTAGTTAACAGAAGTAATTATTTATCTGTTTTTAACACGGTTAATCCTCCGTTATCAAAATATTACTCAGGTTTTAATAGAAAAGAAAATAAGTATGTTGCAAATTTACTTAATTTTTCTAATCCTAATAGCGCAGAAGTTTTATACGGACAAAACATTAGCGGTATAAAGGGTTTCTACGCAACAGTTAAAATGTCAACAGATAAAACCACTGATTTTGGTGGTGAAAAAACATTGTTTTCAGTCGAAAGTACATATGACATGAACAACGGATATTAAATTAAATTAAATGAATAAAACCTTAGTAAAACAAGAGCATACGTTAGAGCAGTTAGAGCGTGTAGAACGTTTTAGAGATTTGATAATGGAGTTTGAAGATCAATTAATAGATCTTCCTGGCTCTTATGGTGATCCTAAAGAAACAGGTAGAAACGAAGTTGCAAATACAATTAATCCACTTAAACATACGTTTGCTGATGGATTATATATTAGAGAAATATTTATGCCTAAAGGTCAAATAATCTCTACTGGTATACATAAAATAGAACATCCTTATTTTGTACAAAAAGGAGATGTTTCTGTGTTAACCGATGAAGGTATAATAAGAATAAAAGCACCTTATAATGGTATAACAAAACCAGGAACTAAAAGATTAATATATATGCATGAAGACACCATTTGGATAACTGTACATGCAACAGATAAATTAAAACCTGAAGATGTGTTAGAAGATGTTTTAGCCAAAGATTTTAATGACCCTGACATTAGTATTGAAAATATGAAAAAACAATTAAAATTAAAAGAACAATAATATGAGTATGGTAGCAGTAGGTATCGGAGGTGCAGCACTAAGTATTGGTGGTGGTATTTTCGGTAAAGCAGCGGCTCGAAGAGCTAGAAGACGAGCTGAAAGAAAAGCTAGAAAACTCGAAGGAAAACTAGCCCGACTTGAAGCTAATCGTCAAGAAATTATAAACCCTTACGAGGGAGTTACTAGTTTAAGCGCCATGCTAAGTAATCCATTTGCTAAGTTGTCAGTAGCAACAAAAGCAACTGAAATACAAATAGAGCAAACTGATATAGCTTTAGCAAACACCTTAGACACGTTGAGAGCTACTGGAGCAAGTGCTGGTGGAGCTACTGCTTTAGCTCAAGCAGCTTTACAGAGTAAAAAAGGCGTAGCTGCTGATATAGAAAGACAAGAAGCAGCTAACGAACAGCAAAGAGCAGCTGGTGATCAAAGACTACAACAACAGCAAATGTCTGAAGCGCAGAGAATACAACAAGCAGATGTTTCTGGTAAACAATTTGTATTTAGTCAAACAGAAAGAAGAGAGCAACAACAACTTGATAGAGTTTCTAATTCAATAGCAGCGTTAAGAGGACAAGCAGCTCAAGCTAGAAGAGATGAAACCGCGGCAGTTACTGGTGCAATATCAAGCGTGGCAGGAATAGCAGGTAGCTTTATAGGCTCACAACAATAATAATATGGAAAACAAAAATATAACAAAAAATCTAACTATTAAGCAATTAAATCAAAGTAATGCTTTAGCTTATAGTAAAGAATATGTAGCTGCTAATATTGACACAACTTTTGGTATATTAGATAACGCTTATAAAGAAACTGGTAAGAAATACGCTAAATTAAAAATGGCTATAGAATCAGGTAAATGTGCTAGTGAAAACTGTAATTATGAACACAAGCAATTAAAAATACTAGAAGCAGCTCCTCAAAAATCTTTAGATTTTATGGAAAATTTAGTAGATCAATTATCCGTTACTGAAGATCAATACTATGATCCTAATAATAACTATGCTTACATGGTTGCAAACTGTATAATGACTAACAAGCCAGGTTTTTCTAAAACAGAAGGTTATAATGTTTATTTAAATTTAATAGAAGATGGTTCTCAAAATATAACTTTTGAAGGTCCTTTGCTTGATAAAAAGCTAATAATAAATAGCAACACATTAAAAGCTTTGTTAGATTCTGGAACTAGTTTGATAGCAGAAACTCCAGACATAAACAAAGATATGTTAAAATTACTTATTGATAGCGGTGTTTTAGCAGAGGGATCTGCAGATGAAAATGGTGAACTTGTTCCTCAAGCAGCTATAGCAGATGAATTTATATTAAAAAACGCGGATGGTAGTTATGATTATCAAATCATAGATATAGGTATGGGCAAAGGTAGAAATATATTAAAATTTGATTTAGATAAAATAAAAAGAAAAGTAAAACCTTTTGTTAATGCTGAAGTTTCGAGTCTTTTATTGCAAGAACAAGAAGTTGTTGCCGCGTGGAACGTTTTTATAGCTAGAGGTTCTAGTATAGAAGAAGACGCACAAATGGTACAAAACGCGAACGCTGGTAGTTTATCATGGGACTACGAAAAAGTACTACCACTATCACAAAAAAATAAACAAAAGTTTGAAGAAAACTATGCTAAGTATTTTGCAAATAATTATTTAAAGCAATTCATAACTAATAAACTACCGGTTGTAGAAGAAGACGCTGCTGTATTTGATTTAGCTGAAGCTAAAAAAGCTAAAGCTCAAAAATTTATGGACGATAACAAATTAAGTTAAATGACATTACTAGACTATATAAGCTCTTTACAAGATCAGGGATTAACTCAAGAAGAAATCTTTGCCAAAGGACAAGAGTGGAAGAAAAATAATACTCAAGAAGAACCAGTTGAAGAAGAAGAAGCAGAAGATGTTGAGGTAAAGACAAACGACTCCCAGACACAAGATCCGAGCTCGGAGTCAGAAGACAATACAGGATCCGAGTCGGACGATGGATCTTCACAGCAAAGCAGTTACACTAGTCAATTTGCTGATGGAGTAGGTATAAGTAGTTTTCAAAAAACAGAAAGATTAAAATCTTATGCTGAAAATCCAGGTCAATATAACTTAACCCTAGATGAGCTTAATGCTAAATTAGAACCTGAAAAAAATAGGCAAGAACAAGAGGCTGCTTATACTGCTTTAACTCAAGTTGCTAAACCAAACGAAACTTATACTAAAGGTGGTTACGAATATAAATATAGTTTTACACCAGAAGGACCAGGTTATTATGCTAGAAAAAAAGGAAGTGATGAATGGAAAACAGCTGAGGAAATAGGTGGAGATGCTACACTTACAATACCAGCATTGTTTAAACACAATAACTTAGACACAAGTCTTCATTATAAAAACCGTAAGCTTATACAGTCAGGTAATAAAGAAAAAGAAATAAAAGAATTTCAAGGTTTTGTAAATCAAGATACTGAAGATGGTATTGATCCAGCGCTAAAAAATATAGAAAAAATATTTAACGAAAAAATAAAACTAACACCTGAAGAAATATTAAAATCAAATAAAAAGGCAACAGCTTTTGCTCAAAATCCAGAAATAGAGTTTACTAGAACAGAACAAGAATTTAATAAATTTGCAAGAGAAGGTACATCTGGTGTTGTTAATGTTAAAAAAAAATACAAAGTAAATTGCGCTGGTCCCGATGGAGCAAACTATGAAGAGTGTGATAACTGGAGAAGTACTCATGATGCTGCTGTAGCAGAAGTAGCTAAAGATAAAAGAATTTCAAGAGATAAATTAAATTTAGAAGATCCTGAAGTTCAAAAGCTTATACAACAAAAAATGATTGCTAGGGAGCAAGACTCTATTGAAGATAAGTTAGAGAAAAGAAAAATGACTAATTTTATTGATAGTGTCCCTAGTGACTTTACTTGGAAAAAATTAGGAACATGGATGTATCAGAATACTGTTAATTATTCAATTGGTGGTGGCTTTGTAGATGCTAAACACGTTTGGTCTAGAGGAGAACTTCAGCGTCAAATGGAAAGTTATCAAAAAGATAAAAGCTTAATAGTTGATAAAAAAATTAACAAAATTGGCGACGTGATAAGTAAAGCTAAAATTGTAACAAGTGCTTTAGACGCTTCGTTTAAAGCTATATCAGAAGGCGATTATCAGACTGAATTACAAGTTGCCAACGCTAACAAAGCTCTTCAAAATATAAACAAACAAAGACAAGAGGTTTTTAAAGTTGTTAAAGAACAATACAAATTATTAGATGCTAGCATTGAAGAAAGAAGTGACATAGAAGGTTATTTAGGTAAATTAGAAAGAAATTACAGTGTAATTCCTATTATGCTTAATAATGCAGAGAACTCTGGTATTGAAATGGGTCAAGGTGTAGAAACTCTTTTGTTTAACGTTGCTAATCTACCTAACGATTTAGAAGAATCAACAGGTATAAGCGCATCTGTTTTTAATCCTTTGTGGGAATTAGGAGCTAAGTACGTGGTTAATGGATGGGGTGTAGCGAGAGATAAAGCTAATGAAAAGATAAATGAATATCAAGATGGGATAATGGCTGATATTGCTGAGCCTATGACTTTTGATGAATTGGTAACAGGTGGTGATTGGGGTAGATATTTATTTGCAACTGCTGGGGCTATAGCTCCACAAATGACTGTAATGACTCTTACTGGTGGTTATGCTGGTTTAGGTACTGTAGTTGCTTCAGCAGGTGGTGGTAAAATTAACATGTATGAGGACGAAATGAAACAGAGCAAAAAAGCTGTTTCTGAGTGGGAAGAAAGAGGTAAAAAAATAAAGAAAAAAGAATTACCAGAAGATGCAACACAAGAAGAAAAAGATAAAGAAGAAGCTTTTTATCAAGATCAAATAAAGCAATGGGAAGAATCTAAACCAGAAGAAATACATTATAATAAATGGCAAATGTGGGGTGGAGCACTTACAACAATGGGTGCAGAATTTGCAGGTGGTAAATTAATTGCTCTACCAATGATAAATAGAGCTAAAGCTTTTAAAGGATTTGGTGTTAAGCCAGGTTTTACTAAAGAATTTGGTAAAAAGTTTTTAACTAAATCTTATGGATATTTTGGAGATTTAGCTAGTGAAGGTGCGGAAGAGGTTTTTGCAGAAGGTGCAGGAAACTTGTATGACAGAATGGTGTTAGGTAAAGATGTTAATATATTTGATGGCTGGAAAGATAATTTTTTCTCAGGTGTAATGATGGCAAATGGTTTTAAAACTCCTGGATTATTTGCTCCTTATATAAACAGTGCTTCTACACCTGGTGATCAAAGCAATATAAAAGGTAAGCAAGATGATATAAAAAGAGATATAGATATTATGCTACAAAATCCTAAAATGTCACAAAAGACTAAGGATTTAATGAATAATAATATAGCTCAAAACACAGTTGAAATACAAGGCATGATGCAAAACATCATGAATAGATATAGTGACATGCCTAGAGCAGATATAGATGTGTTAGGTAATATTGAGTTAGAATCTTTTAAAATTGATCAACAAATAGAAGCCGTTAAAAATGATGATGGTATAGAGGTTGGTAAAGAAAAACTTCTTGATGAGTTACAAAATCAAAAAAATGCTTTAACAGGTAAAAAGAATGAACTATTAGAACCGTATGTAAATGTTGATGCTGAAGGACAAGTTACTGGTGGCGGTAATTTAATTGCTCCTAAATCAAGAAAAATACAAGAAGGAGCTGATGTCGTTGCAAATCAATTAGGTGACACAGATATTACTAGATTTGATACTACAGAAGATTTAATAGGAGGTATTGAAACCTTGAAAGCTCAAGGAATAAACGTGAACGTTCAATTAGATGCTGATGGAAACATAGAAGACGCTGCTAATCAAAGCTATGGATTAATAGCCACGTTACCAGATGGTACTCAACAGGTCATTATAAACAACGCTTCTAGTGAAGCTGATGGCGTTTTACCTGCAGATAAACATGAAATACTACATGCATTTGCTGCTAAGATGGATCCAGCTAAATTAGCTAAAATGGGTAAAGATTTAAAAGCTAAACTAGACAATGATCCTAATATAAAAATTGATGTTGAAACTCAATCTTTATTAAACGACTATGAAGCTGATTTAAATAGTGGTAAAATAAACGAAGCTACATTTTATGAAGAAGTTATGGCTGTTACGAGTGACGCTTTAACATCCGGCGGTATTACAATAACTGAACCTGGAAAATTAAAAACGTTTTTAAATAGCTTTTTAGAAACTATAGGTTGGAAACAAAGTTTTAAAGACGGTGATCAAGTTATAGATTTTTTAAAAGGATTTAACAAAGATGTTATGAGTGGTAAAGGTTTATCACAACAAACGCTAGATACAGCTGAGGTTAAACTAGATACACAAAATCTTGATGAAGTTGATTTAGGCACTGTTAAAACATCTAAAAAGAAACAACAAGAAGTAGATAATGCAGCTGGCGCAAAAGATAATACTGGTAATTACACGGTTACTAAAGCTGAATGGGATGCTGGCAAAGCTGATCAAGCAATAGGTGATTTGTTTGGCAATAATACATTACAAGGTTTAATTGAAAGTAAAATACCTCCACCAAGTCAACAACCTCCTGGTTTTAGTAAAGATGATTTTGTACAAGCAACTGTTACAGAGTTGATACCTCATATTAGAAATTTTAATCCAGAAGTAAACAATAGTTTATCTGGTTGGATAAATTCTCAATTATCTAATAAAATTGGTAACGTGTTTAAGAAAGGCGAAGCAGGTACTAAAGATGTTTTTGAAGCAGATGTTACAGAGGCAAAATCAGTAGCTTCAGATAGTCAAACAGATGCAATAGAATTAGACGAAGTTGTAGTTACGGCTAGAAAGAAAAGCCCAAAAGGTGATGCTATTTATGGACCCGTGTTAACAGAAAACCTGGGAACAAATGTAGCACCTGCTATTGAAACAGCTATACAATCAGATCTTAAAACTACACCCGTAGCTAATATGGCTGGAACTAGAAACATAGGACCGGCTTTAGGTAAAACACTAGGAAAAGCATTTGGTTTAAATCCTGAAGTATTTACTATTAAATCTAGAAATATAGCTAAAGGAGATTTAGCTGGTTTAACAAACTTAAGACAATATTTAACTAACAACGCTCAAAGCGACTTTAGTAATCTTCCTGATGCTTATGATAGCAAAGGTAAATCTACTTTTATACCTAATTCTATTTTAGAATCTTTATATATTAAAGACGGTAAAGGTAAATGGAAATTAGATGCAAGTAAAACTCTTAGTGATTACAAAGATCTAATAGGTGAAGTAGATACAAAAAAACCTATATATAGATCTAAAGATGCTACTATAGCTAAAGGTCTAGCTGGATTATCTTTTAGAAATAAAATGTTTGAAACAGCGTTTCCTACAGCAGATTCAAGAATTGGAACAGGCGTTAAGTTTTCTAAAAAACCTGATAAAAAAGCTACAAATAAGCAACAACAACAAGATGAAGTAATAAATCAAGGAGCTGAACCTATAACTCAAGATGTTAGAGGTGTCTCAAGAATGGTTGATTTTTTAACAAACCCTCAAGGCATTATATCTGGATTTGGAGATTTAACTAACTTAATAATAAAGCCTAGCACTTTTTCGGGAGCAGGTAATTCAGCTACTACAGATAAAGGAGGAGGAGCAGTTGGTAGAGGTTTTAAATTTATAACCGATAGTAATAGAACTAGAAGTAAAGATAAAAAAGCAACCTTAGATGCTTTAAAGAATGGAGATGTAGCAGAACTTACTACTGTTAAAACAATTGTTGGTGAAAATACCAACGTTAATAATGTTACTAAGGATACTAAATTAGATTTAAACAATGCTATTGGACCTCAAAAAGGAGTAGCAAAAGCAAAGAAAAACCAAGGCCAACCTGAGTCTATTTCTAGAGGTAAGAAAATAGTATATGATGGATTAAGAAATACTATAAAAGCAAATCCTTTAAATATTGCCGGTATACAAGATATGCTTGGTAATCAAAATGCTAACGCAGGTTTAGGTAGAAACATGGCTACACTAAACAATGACGGTAGAGGTAAAGACAAAGATGGCAGATATGAAGAACATTGGTTTCCAGCTTCACAATGGACCATGGGAACTTTAAAAGCTTTAGGATCTAGTGATGCTGTTTGGAACGGGTGGGTAGATTTTGCTAATAAAAATTATTATCAAGAAATAATAAATAATAAAACACAAAGAATAGTAGATGGTACTTATGATATAACAAATCCTGACGGAACAGTGGTCAAGTGGAAATCTAAAGACCAATTACACCCAGCTTTAGACGCAGCTATAAAAAGTGGATTAGAGACAGGTGATTTTAGTTTAGCGAACAAACTTGCAGATATAAGAAAATATCCTGGAAAAGATGTACATACCGGTGTTAATCCATTTACACATGGTAGAGATGGCGTAAGTGATGCTGTTAGATATGATATAATAGTAGGTAAAGATTTACAAGCAAATCCTAATATACAACACGCTACTAGTTCTTTAATAAACGAAATTATAATTGGAAAAATAACTCCTAAGCAAGCTCAAGAAAGAATAGATGCTTATGAAACTACAGCTAAAGATGAAGTTAAGTCAAGTAAGAAAAACAATAAAACTTTTGGAGATAAAGTAAATCCTGATTCTACTATAGAAGATCAAATAAAAGATTTAGGTAATTATGATAAAGCTGCAGAATTAGGTAGAGCTTTAGATACACCAACTAAAGGTATTAGCGTTTTTGATTTTGATGACACGCTTGCAAAAACTAAAGAAACAGTTATAGTTAATATGCCTGACGGTAAATCAAAAGAAATATCTGCTGCTGAGTTTGCTAAAGAAGCTTCTACATTAGAAGCCGGTGGAGCAACATTTGATTTTAGTAATTTTGACAAAGTTTCTAAAGGAACAGCAAAAGGACCTTTAGCAGATCTTGCTTTAAAACGTCAAGATAAGTTTGGTAGTAAAGATATATTTGTTTTAACAGCAAGACCACAAGTTTCAGCAAGTGCTATACAGACTTTTTTAGATGGTATAGGTTTAAATATACCAATAAGTAATATAACAGGTTTAGCAGATGGAAATCCCGCAGCAAAAGGTAGATGGGTTGCAAGTAAAGCAGCCGAAGGTTATAATGATTTTTATTTTGCTGATGATGCTGTAAAAAATGTTAAAGCAGTAAAAGAAGTATTAGATCAAATAGATGTTAAATCTGATGTTCAAATAGCCAAACAAAGTAAAAAGAAAACTTTTGATAAAATATTTAACGATATAATAGAAAGTTCTACTGGAATTGAAACATTTAAAGATTACTCTAGAGCAAAAGCTAAAACAGTTGGAAAAAATAAAGGCAAATTTAGTTTCTTTACTACGCCATCAGCTGAGGATTTTTTAGGTTTATTATATAAAACATTAGGTAAAGGAAAAGTTGGTGATGCTCAATTAGATTTTTACAAGAAAAACTTATTAGACACATACGATAGAGCTGAATTAGCTACTACACGAGCTAAGATACAAGCAGCGGCAGATTTTAAAAAGTTAAAAAGTAATTTAAAAACATTACCAAAAAGCTTAAGTAAGGAAATGGGTTATGGTGGTTTTACACATTCACAAGCCGCTAGAGTTGCAACATGGACTAGACAAGGTATGACTATACCTGGACTATCTAAAACAGATTTAAAAGCTTTAAATAATTTCGTAGACAAGAACGCAGAAATGAATACTCTTGTAGATGAATTAATGAAAATACAAAAAGGCAAAGAGTATCCCGCGCCAGGAGAAAACTGGTTAGCTGGTTCAATAACTACAGATGTTTTAAATGGTATAACAAAAGTAAACAGAAAGCAATACCTACAAGAATGGCAAGAAAATGTTGATATAATATTTTCTGACAAAAATATGAACAAGTTAGAAGCTGCTTACGGTCCTAAGTATGTAGAAGCTTTACGTGATCAATTACGTAGAATGAAGTCAGGATCTAATAGACCTATTGGTGGTTCTAGGGTTGTTAACAACGTGTTAGATTGGCTTAACAACTCTGTAGGTGCTATCATGTTCCTTAACACTAGATCAGCAGTCTTACAGACTCTTTCAGCAGTTAACTTTATTGGAGTTGGAAACAATGGTTTAATAAATTCTGCTAAAGCATTTGCAAATCAAAAGCAATATTGGACTGATTTTAAAACTTTAATGAACTCGCCTTATTTAGTAGAAAGACGTAATGGTTTAAAAATAAATGTAAGTGAATCTGAAATAGCGGATGCAGTAGCGGAAAGTGCAGACAAACCAAAAGCTGCTTTAAGTTATTTGTTAAATAAAGGTTTTGTTTTAACAAGATTTGCTGATAGTTTTGCTATTGCTACAGGTGGTGCAGGTTTTTATAGAAATCAATTAGACATGTATGTTAAGCAAGGTATGCCTTTGGATGCTGCTAAAAAGCAAGCTTTTGAAGATTTTTATGCTATTGCAGAGAAAAATCAGCAATCAAGTAACCCAAGTAAAATATCACAACAGCAAGCTTCTGGTGCTGGTCGTGTAATATTAGCTTTCGCTAACACACCGATGCAGTATGCTCGTATAATAAAAAGATCCTCTCAAGATTTAATTAACGGCAGAGGTGATTGGAAGAAAAATGTAGGGACAATAGCTTTTTATGGTGTAGCACAAAACTTAATATTTAACGCTATGCAAAACGCTTTATTCGCTGATGCGTTTGGCGAAGAAGAAGAAGAAGAAAAAGATAACAACAAAACAGGTAGAATAGCTAATGGTATGGCTGATTCTTTATTAGCTGGTTTAGGTATACAAGGTAAAGCTGCTTTAGCGCTTAAAAACTCTTTAATAACTTTAGCTAAAGAAAATGATAAAAAATCACCTAAGTTTGTAAAAGCTGTTTATGACTTGTTTGACTTTTCGCCACCATTAGATTCTAAGTTTAGAAAATTAAGATCTGCTGCTAATACTTTTACATGGGATAGAAAGTTAATGAAAGAAAAAGGATTTAGTCTTGATAATCCAGCTTATTTGGCTGGAGCACAAGTTATATCTGGTTTAACAAATTTACCACTTGATAGAGCTATTCAAAAAATAAACAACATTAGAGGTATAATGAGTGAACAATCTCAAAACTGGCAAAAAGTTGCTTTAGCTTTAGGTTGGTCAACTTGGGATGTTGGTTTAGGTTATTATGGTGGTTTTGATAAAAAAGAACCTCTAACAGAAGAGCAACAGTATGATCTAGATGTTACAACAATGAAAAAAGACACATCAACTAAACAGCAAAAACAAATGCTGTTAGACTTAGGTGTTACTAGACAGGAATTAAAAAAACTTAAATACGAAGAAGACAGAGTTAAAAAAATAATTGAGTTACAAAAAAAGAAAAAAGATAAATAAAATGGGATACGTAAGTTACGAACAACAACAAGCAGTTCACGCTAGTAGAGCAGACGGTGGTAAAGGTAATCCAAATAAAATGATTGCTGACAACCCAATAAAGCATTGTTTCAGTAAATTAATGCATACAGAACCTTGGAACAAAATGAGAGGAACTACTGCTAAGGTATCAGGACGTGGAACTGGTAATAAGGTAGCTTTGAAACAAGCTAAAGAAAAAAGAGATACACCTTTATACGGTAAAATCAGTGGACCCTGCAAAGCCGCTGCAAAAAAGAAATTTAAAGTTTGGCCTAGTGCTTACGCTTCTGGTTGGGGAGTAAGATGTACAAAAGCTGGTGGACCTGGTAAATTTGGTAAAAAGAAAAAGTAATGGCGTATATACAAAAAGGTTCGCCATTTCCTTGTTGGAAAACACACAAAAGAGATTACAGCAAACCTGAGTTTAGTAAAGGTAGTTGTGTACCCAAAAGCGGTTCACCTGCCACTAAACAAAAAGGTGGTGGTACAACTAAAACATGTTTACCTAAATCTAAAATAGATAACCTGTCTTCTGAAGAAAAAAAGAAGTTAGTTAATGCTAAAAAATCTGCAGGAGCTAGTGGTAAATATAAAAGATCATCAAAAACAAATGTAAGTGGTGCTCGTAAAAAAGGAGCTACATTACGTGACTGGTTTGAAAAAGAAGACTGGAGAAGAGTTGATGATCCAAGTAAAAAATGTGGTGAATAAAAAAATAATATTATGTGGAAATTAACAAAACAATACTGGATCGATGTGTGGAATTTACTTTGGAGTAAAACAGACATAGATGAAAAAGCTGTAGCTACAGTTAAAGAAATTAAAAAAAGATATAAATTAACTGCTAAAGAGCTATCAGATGTTGCTAAAGCAATTAAAGAAGTAGGTAATCAAATTGAAGATATTGACGACGCTTTGAAAGGTAAAGCTCGCAAAGGTAGAAAAATAAAAAAATAACTATGAAAAATGAAAAAAATACTATGTGTCCTTTTTGCATTGGGTGTATTTGCAAGTAACGCTCAAGATAAAAAAAATATATTTACAGAGCTTTATAAGGATTTTTTAAAATACGGAACAGTTTACGCGGCTGGTGACGTTAGAAATGCTTATGAAAACTCTAGAAAAGATTTCTTTGTAGAACGACCTGATGAAGGTGATCTATATGCTATACCTAATGTTGTTGAAGTTACAGAATATTTTGACTTTGATTATAGAATAGGTATTGGTATACGTAAACTAGGTAGATTTGGATACGAAAGAAAACCGGGTAACTTTTGGACAGGTAATGCTTATAGAGAAAACCAACAAGCACTGTCATCACCTACATCTGCTGTAGATGGTTTTGAATATTTATTTCATTTTGAAAAAGAAAGATTACGCGGCGAAGAGTTTACTAATTTTAGATATTTTTTAAGACATACAGGTAAATATCATATAGCTAAAGTAGAAGCTAGAGAGCAAGGTACTTTTGATTTTTCTTATAAATCAGCAGAGCTTAGAGCTAGATTACCTATAGGTAAAAAGTTTAGTGTATCTGCAGGATTAATATATCGTACACATGAAAGAGCTTATGGGTATAATCCTATAGAAATATGGTTAAATGAAACAGAAACTTTTACAACACCTGATGGTGAAGTTATAGAATATCCTATTAACCCATGGTATGCTTTAGGGTTTGAATATGGTTATGATGACATATATTATACATCAGAAGATGAAAGTGGAAACGAAACAACTGATTGGTATTGGATTAACTCTGAAGGTGAAACCGTAGCTTATACTGATTTACAGTTCCGTAATACGGTATTTAGAGATCTTATTAATCGATATAACAACGAACAGTGGGATATGATTGGTGAATTTGGTTTACTATCACCTATCATCGGTGCAGATTTTTACCATTATAAAAACAACTTTTGGCTTCATGCTTATGGAAATTACTTACCTGGCTATCACAAGTATGTATCCGGTGATTTAGATTTTTCATATTTAAACAGAAACAACTGGGGTAAAGGTGGATTGGTGCAAGACTCAGAGCCTCAACAGTGGACAGATTATCAAGTTGGATTAAACTTTGGCTGGAAAATTGGAAAACACTTAGGTATTTTTATAGAAGGAGAATATAATAAAATGTGGGACACAAAGTTCTACAATTCAACGTTTGGAATAAACTATACATTTAAATAAAATGGCAGAAGCACCGCAAATAGGAGAGAGTACAAAAGTAACTCTTGATTTAAAAACAATAGGAATAATAATAGGAGGCGTTGTATCATTAGCAAGCATGTATTTTGCTTTACAGTCAGATATAGCAAGAGCAATGGAGTTACCAGAACCACCTATTGATAGAGTAGAATATGATCTAAAAGATGAATTGATTCGTCAAACAATTATGGACACGCAAGAAGATGTAGAAATGATTTTAGATAAATTAGATAAGCTTGACGAAAGAATATATGAAATACAAAAAAATAGATAATGAAATACTTAAGTTTAATTTTAATACCATTTTTTAGTTTTAGTCAAGTAGATGTTCCAGATGAATACTGGGTTGATGATTTAAGTTTACAAAAAGTTATATCAAGTGAAGCTTTTGGTGATGATAATGAAAACACTGTTGTAATAGAATTTTGGGCAAAATTTAATGAAAAAAATTGTTTTTATGATTGGGACAAAATAAAAGACGCTAAATACTATAGAATAGATATAGCAAAAGCTCCTAAATCTAAAAAACAATATAGAGTGCGTATGGCTCCAACGTTGTTAATATTTAAAAACGGTGTTGTTGAAGAGTCGTTTAAGGCTGGATTAGACTTGTTACTTCCTACGGATCTTGTTGAAATACAAAAAACTATAGACGACATTAACGAGGCTAATAAATTCTAATTATGGAAAAAATAAGCAAACATATAACTTACGCAGAAGCTATACACTCAAATACAGCTAAGCGAAAAGGTATTGACAATACACCTAGTCCTACACATGTTGAGACTATGAAAGAAACAGCTAATAAAATATTTGAACCACTAAGAGAATTTGTTGGTGGACCAATAAAAGTTACTAGTATGTTTAGATCAGCAGCTTTAAACGAAGCTATAGGAGGAGCTAAAAGCTCACAGCATATGAAAGGTCAAGCATTAGACTTAGATGACGTCTATGGCTATAAAACCAATGCTGAGATGTATCAGTGGATAAAAGAAAACTTAAACTTTGATCAGCTTATATGGGAATTTGGCACAGATACAAATCCTAATTGGATTCACGTATCATATGTTAGTGATGAAGATAACAGAAATAGATGTTTAAAAGCTTACAAAGAAAACGGTAAAACAAAATACAAAGTAATATGAAGTCACCTTTAAATATAAAAGAAGCTGCTTACGAAAAGCAAAATAAAAAAATGCGATCAGAATACACGTCTGAAACAGGTAAGAAGCTAGGTAAAAGACTTACGTCTGGTAAGAATAAACGTAGAGTTTCATTTGCTTGTAGATTTGCAGGTATGGCTGGTGCAATGAAAAAACCAAATGGTGAGCCAACTAAAAAAGCAATGGCATTAAAAAAATGGGGTTTTGGTAGTGTAGAAGCTGCTAGAAACTTTTGTCAAAAAAATAAATCAAAAAAATAAATATTATGAATAAATTTAGTTCGCCATTTATGGCAAAAAGTCCTTTAACTAAAAAGAAATTAGAAGAAAAAATAGAGGAAACTAAAAGAAAAGCTTTTATTAGATCTAATTCACCTTCTGAAGAATATGAGGAAAGTAAAGAAGAAAAAAGAGCTCAAAGAAAACTTGCTAGACTAGAAAAAAGAAAAAAAAGAAAGGAACAAAAATAAAATGGGCGTACCATACCCAAAAGTTCCTGTAACCAAGAAAGGAGATCGTTTGATCTCCTTTTTTGATTTAACTAACTAACCATCACACGCTACGCAATCTTCACTCATCGCTTGCTGTGCAATATCTCCACGTAAGACAGATTCTGTCCTTGTATAATATAAGGTTTTAACACCTTTTTTCCATGCTTCAAAATGGACCTTGTTAATCCATTTTGGTGTTGCTACACTAGGAAAAGCTAAGTTTAAACTGACTGACTGATCTACATATTGCTGTCTCAGTCCAGCTTGATTAACTAATTCTAGTTGATTAATTTCTTTAAAAGTTTTAAATACCTCTTTTGCTGGGATGTCATTTGATAAAGCAACATCATCGAGCTCAGTAATGTTTTGCACACTACCACCATCAGCCATGATCTTGTCCCATGTTTCATTATTATTAATTTTAAGTTTTCTTAATAATTTAACTAGTGTAGGATTTTTTCTTATAAATGTTCCTTTCGCTGTTTGCTCCGTGAAAACATTTGCAGCCCAAGGTTCAATACCCGGTGAAACATTACCACTAAGTTTGCTATTGCTAACAGTAGGAGCAACAGCACGTAGGTGAGTATTACGCATACCAGTCCCAGAACACCATAAAGGTTCTCCATAAGTCTCTGCAAGTACCATACTAGCTCTTTCAGATTCAATTTTAATCTGACTAAAAATCTTCCTAGTTTCAAACTGAGCAAGTAAACCTTCGAACGGTATACTTTTTTCTTGTAAATACGTGTGCCAGCCAAGCACTCCAAGTCCAAGCGCTCTTCCTTTCGTGGCTGATCTAACTGCGTTTTCAAAACCTCGTAAGCCTTTAGCTCTTTGTATAAACTCTTCCATAACTCCATCCAAGAACCATATAGAGTCATAAATAAGGTTTGTGCCTTTCCACTCTTCATATTTTGCTAAATTTAAAGATGATAAACAACATACAAAGCTGTGGTTTTCATCTGTATGTAATGTGATCTCAGAACATATATTTGTCATATGTACTTTTAATCCGTTGTCTTTGTAAGCTGGTGGGTTCTGCTTATTTGTATTTCCTTTAAATAAAACATAAGGTTCACCAGTAGCTTTTCGTTTCTGTAATAGCTTGCCCCATCGCTTTCTAGCTTCCTTATTTCCACTCTCAATTTTTCGCATAAACTTATCACCGACGACCGCGCATTGATGCAGGTTAAGTGATTGTCTATTGACGTCTCCTTTGGGCTCTCTAATCTCGAGCCATTCTTCAAAATCGTCATGTTCAATGTTGATATTAACTGATGCCGCTCCTCTTCTGACAGATCCTTGATTAGTGGCAAGTATAGTTGAATCATATATTTTACAAAACGGTACAACTCCGTCACTTGTTCCATTGCCTGTTATTTTAGCTCCGGCGGGTCTTATTTGATTTATACCGATACCTACTCCACCGCCGTGCTTAGCGAGCAGCATCATCTCTAAGTTCTTTTGTCCAATATCTTGTATAGAATCAGCCACATCGATACCAAAACAGCTAATAGGTAGACCGCGATCAGTACCTGTATTGGATAACACAGGACTAGCCAAACACAACCAACCATTCCAAATATACTGAAAAAACGTTTCTGCCATTTCGGGTTTATATAATCGTCTAGCAACAGTTTTAGCAACCCGCATGTAAGCATCACGCGGGGTTTCATCTTGTAGTAAATATCCGCCAGATATAGTTTTTTTATAAACATCTGTATCACCCCACTTAGGGTAATCTTCTCCTTTTTTCCATTCATTGTTCCACATATTTAAGCTATAAAGTGTTTTATCCAAGCTACTAAACCATTTAGATTTAAAGCTACTAAATTCCATTGTTTTCTTGATGACACTTGTATTATTACACATATAAAACCTATAATAAACAATATAGGCTCTAATGTCCATTGGCCCGCCATCACAAAGCCAGCACCCATATAACCTATTCTAGTTGCTATCCGTTTCCACGGACTCAACCTTTTCTGTCTTACTAGGCTTTTCAGTAACCTCAGCTTTAAGCTGCTCCAGCGCTTTGTCATATCCAGGCATTTTTTTAAGTGTTTCTAAAGAACCTACAGCAACTTCTCTAGTAAACTGTAGTTCAGTTATAAGTTGTTGCATGACTCTAGCCATTGCTTCAATCTTATTTTTCATTTCTATTAATTTGTTTTCTTTCATTTTAAATCTTCTTCTATATCTTCTTTTGTTATTACTATATCAAAACCGTTACCAAATGTCTTCAAAGTCTTCGCCTTCATTTGCTTTACTATAGTCCGTTGGACGAATAGAGAAAAAATCAGTATGGGTAACGCCCCCGGTAAGATGATAAAACCAATCAAGATTAGACGCTGCTTTTTTGTCATATGGGAATAACGATCCAAGATCTGCGTAACCCAGTTCAATAAGTTTTTCATTTGTTCTTTTTCTTATAAATTGTTTTAAGTCGTTTGCTTTAATGCCTTCAATATCACCCATTTCAAACATTTTATCTATATATTTTTCTTCAAGCTCAACCATTATTTTAGCCGCACTTAATATATCTTCTCTACAATTTTCTAATAGCTTGTTATCTTCTTCACACATATGTCTGAACAATTGACAACCCATTTTACTATGTAACGACTCATCTCTTACAGACCATTTCATTTGTTGCCCGATACCCTTAAGTAAATTTCGAAGCTGAAAACTATACAACACTGCAAAAGCACTATACAGACTAACTCCTTCAGCGAAGGCTGAAAATACAGCCAAGCTTTTCGCAATACCAACAGTATCATTACCGTCGTAAGCAACCAGATTATCAAATCTATCAGCCGTTGCTGGTTCGTGAAGAAATGCTTCATAGTCTTCTAATTTTAATGTTTCATTTAAGTAACTGTATGCGACTGCATGGATAGTCTCTTGACTTCCAAACATCATCGCCATTTGCTGTATCTCATGCTTTGGGAACCAAGATACAACTTTTTGCGTCCAGTAGTCAGAGACAGCACATTCTGTCTGGGCGAACCCAAGTAGTATGTTTCCAACAAGGTTTTTTTCTTTTTCATCTAATTTTTCATTCCAATCTTTAACATCTCCGCTCATTGGTATTTCGGTGTGTAACCAAAATGCCTGAGCTTGTTTTAACCACCCTTCAGTATAATAATCAGGGTATTCAAATGGCTTGTACGCTATGCGCTCATCAAATAAACCCATTATTTATATATTTCTAATGCTATATCTATAAAAGGTAGATATAAAACGTGTGTAACTTGAGTTTTTTCTTCGTAAGATCTAGCACCAAATAATATACCTGGATATGTACCTACTGATAAACTCCAACTTTTATCTTTCATTTATTGTTTTTTTATTTATTATTAACGGTGATGCGTCTTTATGTGTTGATATAAAATAAACAGATTTATTTTCAAATACAACTATATTTTTATTTTTAAATGTTTTAGGATATTTTTCTAAAACATAATCTTTAATAACACTTAATTCCATATCTATCTTGTATTTGAACTAGTTCTTTAAATTTTATTTTTTTTCTAACATCCCAGCTCCATTTCCACCATTTATCTATTTGACGCTCGGCATACATTTTTCTAGCTAATCTTTTAGCTTCAAAAGGATTAACCTTATTGTTTCGTCGCATTCTTTTTGATTTTGTGGTTTATATAAAGTAAAAGGATCTAATCTTTTATCTGCCATTATTCTTTTAAACATTTTCCACCTAAGTGGAAATGATTCATTTGCTCTACCTTTAGTTTCAATAATAAAGTTTTTACCTATAAAGTCAGGTGTATATTTTATGTTATGTATTTTCTTATTACCTCTGTTTTTATAATCTCCTTTACCATTACCACATCTTTCGTAAGATTCAAACGGAAAATTAAATCCTTCTTGTAGTTCAAATGTTTCGCCTTCATACAAAGCTTTGATTTTTGCTTTTTTCAAAGCCATATACATGTAACGCTCAAGGCCAGACGCGAAGTTAATACCATCATATGATATCTTCTTCGACTGTACTGGACCTTTTTTGCGTTTATAAGACTTCTTCCTCATTGACTTCTGTATAGTGTAAACCGTCATTTCCGTTTTGGCCTATTACATTCATACGATTAAGCATTGATTCTTCTATTTCGTCAGTTAAACAACGTCTAGCTGCCTCAATGTATAATAACGCATCCATTAATTCTTCTTGTACGTCAACTAAAAAACGATCAAGATCTTTTTCTTGACCTTCAATTTCTTGCATCATTGTAGCTCCATACTTTTTTTGGCCTACTAGACTACGTTCGTCCATCTTCCTTAGTACTTGTTGTACTATCTTGTCTTCAGTTTTAATTTTCATCTTTCACAAATGTTCCGTTAATCATTTTACCTGTTCTAGCAGCAATAACTTTATAAGCTTCATCAATACAATACTCAATTGGATAACCTTGTAAATGAGCTAAGTTGGTTAACACGACAACCATATCACCTATTGCGTCTACAATTTCATGTTCATCTTCTTGTAATAAAGCTTTAGCTAACTCACCAGCTTCTTCTTGTAACTTAACATACTGTGTATGTGAATTACCTGAGTCATATAACCCTCTTGTTGCTGCCCAGTTTCTAATAAGATCAAATCTGTCGTTTAGCGAAGGATCATATATATTTTCACCTATTGGTTTACGATCAGGATTGTGTGCTGGGTTAAAGTAAGCTTCATAAAAAGATTTATTGTAAACGTATGATCTATTATTGTTGTACATTGATTCTTTTACGTTAGCCATTATCCACGGAATGTTTTGTTTGGTAATTTCAAACTGGCCGAAATCCGTTTGCCATTTTAAACCTATGTTATCGCTTAGTTGTCCTTTTAATTTGTTAACCGGACAAGGGAAGGTTGAGGTTTGCTCTGTTGCGTTTATTTTCATTTTATTAAATAAGTTTTTATATGGTTTTCTATCGACCTTATAGCCGTAAGACTTTTGAAGTTCTATTTCCTTGTCTGAGATATAATCTATATCGTCTGACTGGTCAAGAACTTCATACTCATTCTCCTTATAGCCTTGCATAAGGGTAACCCGTGTATTAAGATCACGTGTAACGCCAATCTTTTTACCTGGTATGTGGTATAAATAATACATATTTTTTTAAAGTTTATCGTTGTATAAATGCATGTTGTGTGCGTGGTGGTAATACCAACCAATTTCAAAATTTAATCTCTCTGCAATCATTTTTTGCAATGATGAAAATTGATACTGATCATTACAGAAACCGTACCAGATGTCATTAGAACGCATATAGACAGACATACAAAGCTTTTTATTTATAATTGTAAACTGAATAGCATAAGTACAAGGAGTATCTTTCTTATATTTATCAAATTCTTTAGCATCGTATATACTTATTGCTGCGTGTCTAGTGTTATGATTAGTTTTTAGTTTAGCACAAACATAATCTATTTGAGCGTTACGTTTCCATTGATAACCGTAGTTGCTATTAACTTTACGATCACTATCAGCCATACGTTCCCATATAGGTGGTATTTTACCATACAGCTCACCAAGCTTATCAATACTAGGATCACCAGACAAATACCATTGCCATTCAGCTTCAGCGTATTCTAAACTCCATTTACGTTGTTTGTCGGTTATATGATTATCTAAGGGGTTTTGTATATAAAACCCACAGTTAAATAAAGCTTTTGTGTTATCAAAGTCAATACCATCTTGTATGACATAATGTAACAAATCTTTATAAGCTTCATTTGCGTTTTTATAACTATTTAGCATATTTATTATAATAATATTTATAAAACTCATACATCTTAATCCATATAGTATCTTTACCATACGAACTAGGCGATCTACTTGTTTTTTTGTTAATCTCTATATCTATGTGCCATGTCGCGTCTCCAGTTGCAAATGGGGATATAAATATTCCATTGTTTATACACCAGTGATATGCTTTGGCTTCCTCTGATGTAGGCAAATAAGCTCCCATTGGTTGTTTCTTTATTCTTGGCATTTATTCCCACGGCATTGGTTCGTTATTAATACTAATTGGCTCATGAGGTATAAAACAACCTGATTTATGTTCCCATTTAAAATAAGCTTCAGCACCGTTTTCACCAAGGTTTTGAAACTTTACTTTAAGAACCTTAGCTTTAACTGTTTTAGCTTCATAATCTCTGTGAACTAATATACCGTGATAACTAGCATCATACCATTCACCACCACCTTTTATATTATACATTGTTGGCTCTTCAATTTTACCATCTTTGTCTTTATACATTTTAGTTGGGTGAGCTACAATAAATACTAACACATCAAACTTCTTTGCAAAAGTTTCTATTTTAGTTAAGTACTCCATCGTATAGCGGTTAACGTCTTCTGTCTTACAGTCTATGTCTCTAATTTTATTAAAAGGATCAATGACTAAACATTTAATACCTTTACGTTTAACTAGCTCAGCGCCTTTTCGTAATACAGATTCTAACGTATAACGTTCCATATCAATAAAGAAATAGTTGTCGTTAACGTGATTAGCTATGTTATTCCATTTATCAGTATGTATATCTGCTGATGTTGGCATACCCTCCCATGTCTTACGCATTAGCTTGTGAGCATGTAAATACGTAGGAGCATTTTCAGGTGATGCAAAAGCTGTTTTCCAACTATAATTACGATTGTAACCTACAACCATTTGATCAACAAAATCAGACTTACCGCTACTAGGTATGCCAGTAACAGTAATAAACTGACCGGTGTATGTGCTAAAAATGTCGTCAAAGTTTTCCAAGCCGATTTGATACCCTTTCTTAAATCCGTTACGAACAAAGTCTGTGACTTCGTCTTCAATGTCTTTGAATGTTGTAACGTTTTCGAGCGGTACTGGTCGTGACTTAGAAATACGCTCTGCCAATTTTTCTTTGCCATGTTTTATTAAGTATTCATTAGCGTCTTTACAATCATCAAACGATGCTAAGTAACAAACTTCAGCTCCAAGTCTACGGACTAATTCTGCTTGTAGTGCTTGCCCTGCTTCATCTGAATCAACAGCTAATATTATTTTTTCTTTATCTTCAAAATAATCTATACAATTATCAAGGTAGTCAAGGTTGTTTGAATTTAAAGTTGCACCATTGGGTACAGATATAACATTTGGTATACCAGCCTCATGTAGTGCTAACACATCCATTTCGCCTTCAGTTATAATACAATATTCATAACCTACTATGCTATTTATATTATAGAATACTTTTTCAGCACCCTTATATAATTTAAAGTTTTTTCTGCCATCGCGATACTTAACATTAATAAGTTGATCGCCCATGAAATAATTAAACTTTATTGTGTTCTCAGACTTACCGGTTTGTGGCATATACTCAGCACCCTCGCTGATTTCTAAATCATAAAGGGTCTGAGTTCCTATACCTCTTGTTTTAAACCATTCAATTACCTTGTCGCTTAAAAACTCAGGATATTCAGTATCACTAGGTGGACCAACAGGTCTTACATATTCTTTCTCACTAGCGCCTTTGCGTTGATAAGTATGTAATTGAAATGATGTGTTACAATTGTGACAAGTACCGAGACCCCGTTCCCAATCATAAGACGCACATTTTGCCTTTTGATTCTTGGGTTTTCTATCGTGAGAACAAAGCGGGCATATACCTTGCTTTTTTCCCTCTTCAAGCCTATATTGATTGAAATCGTCAATCAAGAATCCATTGATCTCTACTGTCTGCATTTAATTTAATTTAAAATGGTAAATCATCTACCGGTGCGGCAGCCGGCGCTGCTTGTGGTTGATCTTGTCTAGGAGCAACAGCAACATTGTCACCGTTAGTCCATACAACTTGAACATTGCCTAAGTACGTTTTAGCTGTTTTAGCCTCACGTTCTTCTTTTGTTTGAGCAATTACTACAGGACCTTGATTACCGAACTGATCGACTTCATCATTTAAGGTTATAGTAATTGGTAAGTATTTACCTTTTTTACCATCGATAACTTTTGATTTATCTATGTTAGTAAGGTTAATACTACATTTAATTATACTAGCCATATTATACGTATTGATTTATTTGATTAAACATCCTTGACATTTGCTCTTTAGTAGCACCTGTCGATCTTCTTAAATTATCTACAGCCTTAACATGAGTTTGATTGGCGTAAAAATTATTTACGTTTGTTTCTAATCCTGTTACGCTGCATACTTTTGTTTGGTTTTTTCTGGTTCTTGCCATAATTAAAGGGTTTTATTAATAAAATATTGGGTAGGATCAAAGCCTTCAGACTTATAAAATAATTCATAAGCCTGTACTGCTCTTTCAACTTTGTCCTTGCCACGTTCATAAAATTCTGGTGAGCAGTCAAATATACCTATTTGATGTGTATTTTTATCTATTACAATAAAAATCATTTCATAACCAAATAGTT
>WLWH01000144.1_pt1 | contig 59503 bp, 88 predicted proteins | sample 6712741 | NCBI WGS metagenome assembly WLWH01 (sample SAMN12718694, study PRJNA515312) | sponge metagenome | isolation source: marine sponge | host: Mycale hentscheli | place: New Zealand: South Island, Marlborough, Capsize Point | collected 2003-05-01 | reverse complement strand
TTTACTTTCTAAAGATGAAGATGTTTCTTTTATAGATATAGAACTAGAAAGAGACTTTGGAATTAAAATGAAAGCCGAGGGTGGTATTATGGAAGCTAAAATGCCAACAGGTCAAATAAGAAAAAACAATGCTGGTGTAGTTGAGAGAGACTACAGAGATGAAGGTGGTTTTGTACCAGTCGGTATTAAAGAAAGAGCTGATGATGTACCAGCTATGTTATCTAAAAATGAATTTGTAATGACTGCTGATGCTGTACGTGGTATAGGTAATGGTAGTGTCGAAGAAGGATCTAAGAAATTATACAACACAATGAAACAAGCAGAAAAAGTAGGTAAAGCATAATGGCAGCAACAGATTATACACAAACAGTAAGACGATCGCCTGCAATAGAAGCAGCACAAGAAAATTATATAGATTTATTAACACAACAAGTTGGTAGAGCTCCAGGCTCTGCCGGTGTACCAACGTTATCGGAACTTGGACCACAGGTTGCAGGTCAAAACGTTTTAACACAAGCTGCCCAACAACAAGCGGCAACTCAAGCAGGGTTAGGTCAACTACAATTTGATGCAACGGGAGCTGTGACAGGAGCAGGTGCTGGAACGGGTGTTGCGGGATATCAACCTTTTTTAGATCAAGCTGCTGCATACTCAGGGCCACAAGCTTTTCAAAGTTTTATGTCGCCTTATCAGCAACAAGTAATTGATACAACATTAACAGAATTTGATAGACAAACGGCACTAGGTGTACCGCAACTAGCAGCTAACGCCATTAATGCCGGAGCTTTTGGTGGTGGTAGAGAAGGTATAGCTCAAGCAGAGTACGCTAACACCGCAGCAAGAAATAGAGCAGCATTACAAGCTCAATTATTAGGTCAAGGATTTACTCAAGCGAATCAATTAGCTAATCAAGCTTTTGATCAACAAAGAAATTTAGCATCACTACAGCCATCACTTGCTGCAAGTGGTGTACAACAATTAGGTGCCGCGGGTACAGGAAACTTAGCTTTCCAACAAGCTCAATTAGATGCAGCACAACAACAAAATCAATTAGCTTACAACGAACCACTAAGTCGAATTCAAGCTTTTGGATCGGGGATTGCATCACAAGCTAGCGGATCACCTATGACAACAACTCAACAATCTATGGGTGGAGCAGGAACAGTTGGACCATTATCTCAAGCATTATCAGCTGGGTTAAACGCTTATGGTTTAGGAAGTATTTTTGGAGGACGATAATGTATTTTAAAAGACCATCATTTAGAAGAGGCGGATCAACTGGTATAGGACAACTAACTCCTAGAGTAAAAGCTCAAATGGGTTTTCCTAACTTTGGCGTAAGTCAAGGTGACAATACAGGTTATAAAAAGTATATGGAAAAAGTAAGGGCCGATAGAGCAAGCAATAAACCTAGTGGTCTTGCTCAATTAATATTGGGACCAAGATATACAGATCCTAATTTTGTTTCTCCTTTTTTAAAACCAGACTCACCTTTCTTTTCTAATAGAACAGGTTTTGAGTTCATGAATTTGGGTGCACAAAACGACGGTGACACTACTTACATGACTAGTGAAGGGCCTAAAACAATTGATGAAGTTGTTGAAAAAAAGAAAATAACCTCTAACGCAGAAGATTTAGATGAGACTGTAACTGGTGTAGTAAGACCAGGAGAAGGTGTAAGCTATAATGTAAAAGAAAAAATTACTGAGAACAATAACAATAAAATAAATCTTGATGAACTTCTAAGCGAAACATCTATGAAAGATTCAATTGAAGGTGAAGTAGATATTCTTAAAGATTTATTAAAAGACACTGGTACAAGCAAAGGTGAGAAAGCTTTAATACTTGCTAAAGCTATTAAAACACCTGGCACAATTGCAGATAAATTAGAAGTCGGTGCGGACGAAGCAGTTAAACTAGCTAAAGAAGAAAGAAAACAAGACAAAGCTTTAATACTTACTGCATACAAAAACTACAAAGCAAAAGAATTACAAGATGGTAAATTAAATACACAAGAAACTGCTGTTAAAAATTATGTAAATAAAAAACTTGCAGATAAAAATAACTCTAAAAGTAGAAACGAATTAGAATTAGAAGCTTGGGAAATTGTAATTAAAGGTGCACAAGGTGGTAAAGATATTAATGTAGAATTTGCTACTGCCATGTTATCAGCTAACAATATAGCTTACAAAGATGCTTTAAGAGATATACAAAAATACGGTAATAAAAAAGATGCTGCGTCTCAAAAGAAAGTAGCTGAAGCTCAACAAGTTATAGCTGAATATGCAGAGTATGCTAAGATAGCAGGAATTACTATTCCTGGTTTAAATATGGCAGAAGGTGGTAGAGTAAATAGAGCTCTTGGAACTCCTGAAATGGGAGAGATAACTGAAACTGTAGAACAAGAAACTGTTAAAACTCCAACAGAAAAAGTTGAAGCAACAGAAGTAGCCGCTGCAGAAAATGTAGAGCCGATGAAAGAAGTACCTGTTATGGACTTTGCTACATTAAGAAATAGACTGCCACAAGAAATAACAGACGATGTTGTACAACTACTGGCTAATAGCAAAGAAGCATTACAAGATTTTTATTACATCAATTCACAAAATGATGTTAGTAACTTTAACACAAAGTATGGAGTTAACTTAATATTACCGCCATCGGTATTGGCATAGGAGGTTCAATGGATTGGCAAGAACTTTCCCAAATTGCAGCATTCCAACAAGATCAAGACGTTGTAGCACCACAAGCAGAAACTACTATTGGTGATTATGCACTTGATATATTTAGAGCTCCTGTAGGTGGTATTAGTGATGCACTACAAGGTCTAGTTACATTAGGTGTATTACCTTTTGATATGTTAACCGACAAAGATCTTACAGGAAAGATAGACGCTTTCTTTGAGGCAACTCCCATTTTAAATATAGAAGCTAAAACAGGTCTTGGACAAATCGTTCAAACCATAACTCAATTTGGTGTACCACTAGGTATTGCATCTAAAATAGGAAGAGCCATTCCTCTTTTACGAGCAGCCGGACAAACTACTAAACTTTCTAGTTTACCAACTATTGGAGCTAAAGGTACAGAGATTGCAAGAAGAGCTGGTTACTGGGGAGCTTTAGGTGGGGCTACTGATATTGCAGTTAGTGTACCAACTAAGAACGTTGTTCTATCTGACATGCTTGGCATAACAGAGACACCGGATCTTGCATCAGCTACAGGTAAAGAATTAGCTGTAGAAAAGATGAAACAAAAATTAAAGTTTGGAGCTGAAGGTGCAGCTATTGGTGGTGCTATTGCAATGTTACCAGTTGCAGGTGCGGTAGGTAAAAAACTTTTAGGGCCTGTGTATAATAAAGTAATTGATCCTGCAGCAGGTGCAGTGTTTAGAAACTTAGATAGTAAAATTCTTAACCCATTAACAGTTGGAATAGCTGGAAAAGGTAAAGAAGGTAGCTTCATTACTAAAGGCGTAAGAAAAGCAGGAGCTAAAAAAGATAAATTTAAAAATAAATTATATGAAAAATTAGATATACCAGATCCATCTATGTGGGCTTTTTATAATACTAAAGGCGGAACCTTTGGTCAAACAGTTGCAGGTAAGCTAAGTAAACTTAAAGAATACTTTGGCTCTGCAGGTTTAATGTCTAAAGGTTTAAAAAACGAAGGTGATAAAGTAACTGCTAAATTAGAAGCCATTACCAAAAAATTTAATCGTAAAGATGAATACATGAATGAAAAACTTTATGACATCGTTACTAAAATGAAAGGTAACATATTTGATAAAGTAACAGGTAGTCCGGGTTATAGAAATATTATGGACGATCTTCAAAGAGAACGTAATAAAATTACCGATTATGTTTTAGCTCCCGGTAAAGTACAAGCTGACAAAATGTTAAAGCTAGTAAATCCTGCAGTAAGAAAAGAAGCTAAAGAAATAAAACAAATGTTAAAAGAGTCTAATCAAATGGTGGGCAATATGTTTGCTAACTCTCCAATTAAATCTTTTAAAGATTTAGCTAGTTTAAAAATGAAAGATGCAGATAACTTTTTTAAACAAAGACTTGCATCATTTAATAATAAAAATTTTAAATTTGATGTAGATGGACCTGCAGCTGCTGGAGCTAGAAAAGAAATAAAAAATACTATTCTTTTAAATCAAAACATGAGGCCTAAAAATATTTCTTTTAAAGAAGCTAGAACATTAAAAGATAAATTAGCTAAAGGTAAAAAATTAAATGCTAAAGAAACAGAGTTTAACAAATTATTAGACGCTGAAGTTGCTCTTAGAATGAAGGGATTAAAAAGTGCAGTAATAAATTCTGGAGCCAATACTAATAAATATTTTGGATCTATTGCTAGGTTTACAGGTAAAGATATTAAAAAAGTAGATGACCTCTCTGATGAAATTAGAAAATTTTTATCTACACCTAAAGGACAAAAAGTAGAAATCAAAGATTACAGTCCAGTATTAGATACTATTATATGGAATAACAAACAAGTTTATCAAAGACAATACTTTGATCTTGTAGAATCTGAATGGTTAAAAAATGGTGTAGTATTTAAAAACATTTTAACAGATGATGCTGCATATCAAGCTGTCATAAGAAGAGGAATTGATCCTACACGTTTAAAAAAAATTACAGCTCGACCTGATGCAGGTATTAATTCTATTGACGACTTTGCTTTAGATTCTAAATTTTTTAGAAACGAAAAAATGAGAAAACCTAAAGAAGGAGAGACAGCAAAGTTTGATACTTATTATACACTTCCTGAAATTTCAAATGCAATACAAGGAGTAAAAAGTAATTTTGATAATTTATTTGATGTACCTCTTTACTCCAACATTATGAAATTTAAAGCAGGTGGTCAAATAACTAAAACTATTTTCTCACCAATGACACAAGTAAGAAACGTTTCTACAGCATCGTTCTTTCCATTAGCTAGTGGACTAATAGGTAGTCGTAGTTCAGTATCTCAAGCTTTTAGAGATACGTTTGAAGATATATTTAAAAGTGGAAAAGTAGACGAAAAAATATTTGATGATTTTATAGATGATAGTGTAACTAGAGGAGTTATTGATCAAAGTATTGCCGTCAATGAAATGAAACGTCTAGCTGAAAGAGGAGTTAAAGGTTTAATAAACATTGATGACTTTATGAAAAATCCAACAGTTAAAAAATTTGTTGATGTTTATCAAGGAGGTGACAACGTTTGGAAAATATACTCTGATAGATTTTATCAGTCTGCTCTTAAACAAGCCTTTGGAGATCCTAAAGCTACTCCCGCTAAAGTATTAGCTGAAGTAAAAGATTGGTACAGGACTGTAGCTAAAGAAGATTTTATTGAAGTAAGTTCTATTACAGGTGCAAAGAAAACAGCAGACGAAGCTTTAAAAGAAGTGTCTGCGTATCTTGTAACTAATACTATTCCAACTTACAGTAAGGTTCCTAAAATAATTCAAAGTATTAGAGACTTACCTTTAGGAAACTTTATAGCGTTCCCTGCAGAAATATTAAGAACAGGATCTAATTTAATTACTCTAGGTGCAAGAGAACTAACAAGTGTTAACCCATACATTAGACAAATGGGAGCTCGTAGATTAATTGGAGCTTCAGCAACATTTGGTGGTATAGGTACAGTCATTGGTGGTACAGCTCAAGCCATTACTGGTGTAAGTGATGAGATGATGCAAAAAGCTAGAGCGTTTGTTCCTGTATATGAACAGAACGCAACACTAATACCAGTATCATCACCTGATGCCGATGGTAACTTTAAGTATTTTAATTTTTCATATTCTAATCCTTACGACTCTTTGGTTAGACCAATCAATGCAGTTGTAAATGCTTTTGGTAGAGGAGAACTAAATCAAAGTAATGCAGGTACTATTGCATTTAACTCATTAATAGGTACTCCAGATAATCCTGGAGCTTTAATAGAATTCTTTTCACCATTTATATCTGAGTCCATTGGTGTTGAAAGACTTACGGATGTTAGTTTAAGAGGTGGACGAACAGGAACAGGTAAAATGATTTACAGAGAAACAGATCCATTAGGTATAAAAATATCTAGAAGTTTAGAACATATCATAGGTGGCCTTAATCCTGGAGCGTTTACCTCAGCAACTAAAATATGGGATGGTGCTAGTGGTAGGTTTACAGATTATGGTAGTGAAAGAAATTTAAGAGATGAATTGGTAGCATTGATGGCTGGTGTAAGGGTTCAAGAAGTTAAACCTATGCAAAGTATGCCATTTATTATTACGTCGTTTGGTAGGGATAAAAGAAACATTGGTTCTAAATTTGCAAGCATTGCTTACAGTGCAAGATCTACACCAGAACAAAAAATTAATGCGTACAAAGTTTGGGTAATGGACTCATTTAAATCTCAAAAAAGTTTAATGAATACTATTCAAGCTGCTGAAGACCTGGGTGTAAGTAGAAGTGACTTAAGAAAAGTTTTAAATGATCGTTTAAAAAATAAAACAGAAGTACAAAATTTATTTTCTGGTAAATTTAAAGCACCTACTCCAAGTGATGCTAGAGTTAAATCTTTACTTGAAAGATTAGAAGATCAAAATTTAGATGCAGCATTAAGATTTGAATTAGGTTTAGATGTAGCTGAAGATGCATGGGATGACTTAAAAAAAGATGTGAGAAACTTTGATCTTAATGATAGCTTAGAAAGTTTTGAAGCATATATTGATGCAGCTCTAACCTTTGGTGTCAAAGAAGCAAGAGCTTTACCACCTCGAAGTGCTAATTTAGCACCTGTTAATAACACTCCTGCAGTATTACCAGTGGATCAAAACAAAAATGCACCGGTAAACATGGCTTCTATTAATACAACTAATCTAGGATCTAGATATAATTTACTACCAACCGATCAAAAATTTGATAAACTATTTCCCTTTGGATAAACTATGATAACATTAAAAGAACTTTTAGAAACATCAGGTGTACAGCAAATAGCTCCAGGTAGAACTATAGGCGAGCAAGTATATGATTCTTCTATTAATACTGTATCACAAGACACGGACCTTGGATCAGATACTTATACCGGAAGCATAACTCCTTATAGTGATAATGTAGATCCTTTTTATTCTGGACTTATGAGAGTAACTGAACCAATGAGAAATACTTTTAATAAATATGGTTCAAAAATAATGGGTGGTTTAGCTAGTTTGGCCGGAATACCAGGTGTTAATTTTTTAATGAATTTAAGTGAAAAAGATCCTTATGCACAAAATAGAATAGATATGTATGGGGCTTACCGTGGAACAGATGGTTTTATAAAAGACAAGTATGGTTATAATGTAGGTCAAACGTTAAACATTCCTTTTTTACCTTTTACAAAAAATAGGTTTATGGAACCAGGAACTAATTCTTTTAGATCATACGCTTTAGAAGGATTAAGAAGTTTAGATCCTATAGCTGCTGATCAATATTATCAACAAACATATAATAAATCTTACGACGACGTTAAAAGAGATATACAAAAAAAACAAAATCCTTTTGGTACAAAAAATGTTTTTGAGGGTACTTCAGATTATCAAGGTGATGTACAATCTTCTGGATATGCAAATGATGGTGGTCCAGTAAGTAATAGAACAGGTAGAGGAAGACAAGGTTTTTAATGGCTAAAAAATCTGCATTACAAAAAATAGAATATCATGAAAAAATCTGTCGTATTATGCAGAAACAAACTTTTGAAAGAATTGATAGAATGGAAACTAGAATAGCTAGATTAGAAAAATGGATTATTGGTGGACTAGGCGCAATACTTTTAGCTGTGCTTTCAAATCATATGTAGTCTAACGACACATACATCCAATAAAATTACCGCTGCCATCATTCATAATGTGTAAGTTTAAAGTATTTGCATAACCAGATAATTTCATTCTTAAAATATCACACAAAGCAAAACAATCTACTTCTGCAGTTATAACTATACCTTCCATAATTTGTTTAGTCACAGGTATTAACTGATACAAACCATCATTTAAAATTATTAGATCCATGCTTTTAATTCTTCTCCCATGACCTCAGATGCTATATTTATTTTTTTACGTAAAGCTTTTACTATACGTTCGTCTACAGTTTTTTCACATATAATATCTATGTAAGTCATTTTTCTTTTTTGACCTATACGATTTATTCTAGCTTCAGATTGTGTACGTTTTTCTAAATCATAACCATTAGAATAATAAATCATAACATTAGCTTCTGTAAGTGTAATACCATAGCCACCAGTTTGGGGTGTACCCACTAAGAATCTAATTTTAGAATTGGGATCCTGTATTTCTTTTATAGCTTTGGCCCTATTCTCGGTAGATGTGGATCCATAATAAGTCATCACGGAACCCGGATATTCTTTTTCAATAGCTTTAACTATAGAGTCTATATCATGTCTCCAATGAGCCCAGATAATAGCTTTACCTTCTACTTCTTCTAATATGTCCATTAATGCATTGACTCTTTCATTCTTAATAATTTTAAGTGTACCATCATCAGCTTTAAAGTGACCACAAGTAATTTGTTGGAGTCTCATTAGCTGCACCAATGCAGTAGAAGTAGTCATTAGTTTGCCATCCATTTGTGCAAGTGCTACATTTTTCATTTGATCGTAAAGTTTTTGTTGTTCTTTACTTAATTGTATAATTCTTTTTTGATATGTATAATCAGGTAAATCTAAGCAATCTTCTTTTAAAACTCTGTCTGAAAACAAAGCAATTTTATCTGAAAGTTCTTGTAAATTTTTATACCCAACAGGGACCTTGGCACTGTGGGAACCAAAGTTCATAGTTTTAAGTATAGCATACCTAGTTCTAAACGCATAGTAAGATGTAAAATCTAATAATCCTTCTCCTAAAAATTCACACTGTTTATATAAATCTAATGGAGATTTAGTAACTGGTGATCCTGTAAGGATTCTTTTGTATTTAGCATACTCACCAAGAGAACATATATGTTTAGATCTTTTAGCATCAGGATTTTTTATAGTTGTAGATTCATCAATAGCCATCATAGTTCTATGACAACGTAAAAATTTAGCTGCAAACTCTACGCCTTTACTTGTACTAAATGCATCAACATTCATAATTAAAATATGTAAATCCTCTCCAGGTTCAAATAAAGTATCTAATTTTTGTTGTTGAGATTTAGTAATGTTAGCTTGCCACAATACCATTTTTTTTTCAACATGGTCGACCATGTGTGTAGGTATTTCTGAATCAAACCAGTTTTTATAAACACCTTTAGGTGCTACTAATAAAAATCCATTTATCTTACCTTTATCATACAACATAGATACATTATCTATTAACACTTTAGATTTACCTGTACCCATCTCCATAAAGTATGCAAATAATTCTTTATTATGAGACTTCTTAAGAGCTTTTAATTGATGCTCATATGGTTTTGTTTTAAATTTATAGTTCATAGTAATTCTTCTTTCTATTGACAGGCATATCAAAACCAGTATAACAAGTCAATAGGAAAGTTATATGGCGCTAACAACATTAAATACAATACCAACTCAAAGTAATGAGCCCTTTGTTTATGTTATTCAAGAATTACCAGGAACTAAAATAGGTAGCCCTAAATTTAATATAATGGGTGCACAAAAATATGGTAAATTAAAAGTATTACTTCCTGAACATTCCCAAATTATTTTATCTCCAGGGCCATTAATATTTAAATTAAGAAAACTTTTAGATAAGTATACACCTAAAGATTATTTACTACTTACAGGCGATCCAGCTATTATAGGAGTTGCATGTTCAATTGTGGCAGAAAAAACCAACGGTAAATTTAATTTATTAAAATGGGACAGACAAGAGAAAATGTATTACCCAATAGAAATTAACATATATGAACAAGGAAAGATTGAAGATTAAGCTTGACATAGGATATTATGACATTATATTAACAGCATCATTAACTACTACGAAAGGTAAAAAGCAATGAGTATAAATCTAGAAGAAGACAAAGTTGATTCGTTGGCTAATGTGCAAACGAATGATATCAAAGAACTATCTGCCCAAGTTCTTAAGTTAAGAGACATGGAAGATAAATATAAATCACGAGAAGAAGAATTAAAAAAAATTAAAAATGATATAGACGTTTTATCAGGAGAGGTTATACCTACGATGATGACAGAGATGAATATATCAAAATTTAGTTTAGAAGATGGGGCTGGCGTAGAAGTTAAACCCGTCTATGGTGCTTCGATTCCTAAAGCAAAAGAGGAAGAAGCATTTAACTGGCTTCGTAATAATGGCTTGGGTGACGTAATTAAAAATATGATCACTGTTTCCTTTGGTCGTAACGAAGATAACAAGGCAGCAACTTTTGCTGACCTTGCACAAGGTCAGGGGTATCAACCGACCCAAAAATTAAAGGTTGAACCAATGACACTTAAAGCTCTGGTCCGTGAGCGTACCGAAAAGGGTCTCGAGATGCCCACGGATCTATTTAACGTGTTCGCAGGAAACCGAACCAAAATAACAAGGAAATAGAAACATGAACAAAGAACCGACGATAAAGAAAAATGGTGCACTGGCTACAAACGTAGTGTTTGAAGCTGATGCAGCGATACAAACTGGAACGGTAACACAAGATGATCTTGCATTACCCTTTCTTAAAATACTTGGTCAGTTATCTCCTGAAGTAAACAAGAGAGACGGCAAGTATGTAGAAGGTGCAGAACCTGGAATGATATACAATTCAGTAACAGGTGAACTCTTCAATGGTGAAAAAGGAGTCCAAGTGATTCCATGTTACTACAAACTCGAATACGTTGAGTGGAAAGATAGAGGAAAAGATGGATCAGGTGCTCCGGTCAACATCTATCCTTCATCAAGTGACATCATGACTAAAACAACTAGAGGTGGAGATTTCAAAGATAGATTACCTAATGGTAATTATATTGAGAAGACTGCACAACATTTTGTTTTAGTTAATAGTTCTTCACCAACTACTGCGTTGATTGCTATGAAATCTACTCAATTAAAAATTAGTAGAAAATGGAATAGCATGATGCAAAGTATAAAGATGCAAGGTAAGGACGGATTGTTCACACCAGCATCTTTTAGCCATCTTTATCAATTAAAAACTGTACAACAGTCTAACGACAAAGGTACATGGTTTGGTTGGGAAGTGAGCAAGACAGGTCCAATTGAGGATGCTGCGTTGTATCAACAAGCTAGAAGTTTTTCTGAAAGCATTTCTAAAGGAGATGTTCAAGTTAAACATGGTGAAGACGATACGGCAAAAGCAACTGATGGGGCAGCTCACTACTAAAATTCCGTTAGGAATTGTTGCAACTGGGGTGGTAAAGCGAGAGTGGACCCACCCCACAAAATATAAAGATGGAAGAAAAATTTATAGATATATTTACAGGTCTTAAAAGAGACTATGGTTATGCAGATATAAACTCTGCATACAAAGATCCTGCTACAGGTAAACTTAAATTAAAGTATGGCTGGGCAGCAAAAGAATTATTAGAGTCAGATTATTTAGATCATCTTACAGGTAAAAAATCTATAGGCATACAACCATGTGATGACGATGGGTTAGCAAAATTTGGCGCTATAGATATAGACTCAGATGAATATGACAACTTTGATTTAAGAAAGTATTTAGAAATAATAGATAAAAAAAATATTCCAGTAGTCCCAGTTAAATCTAAAAGTGGTGGACTTCATATATATGTATTTTTTAAAGAGCCAGTTAAAGCAAGTTTTGTTAGAAATTTTTTAGATAAATTATTATTTACATTTGATCTTAAAGCTTCAACAGAAATATTTCCAAAACAAACTCAACTAGGTATAGGTTCAGATAGTAAACCCATTAATGGTAATTTTATTAATTTACCTTACTACAACCGTAATGAAAGAGTGGGTGTCAATTTAGATGGGACAGAGTTTACCTTTGAACAATTTATAAAAGTCGTCGAGACTAACACAAAAACAAAAGATGATCTAGAAGAATTTGCAACAGAACTTATGCGACTTGAATTAACAGGTGGTGCCGATGAATTTGCAGACGGCCCTGTCTGTTTACAAAGATTATCTAAATCTAAGTTAGATGATTATAGAGATCGATTTATTTATAACTACATGGTGTTTGCTAAAAAGAAATATCCAGACAACTGGGAAGAAAAACTTTTAGAAGGTGCAAGAAATTATATTGTTTACGATAACATCTGGGGCGATGAAAAAGTAAAACAAAAAATTAAAGCTTATAAAAAAGATACCGCAGGCCATACTTGTTCAGAAGAACCTATTAATAGTATGTGTGTTAAATCAGAATGTTTAAAAAGAAAGTTTGGTGTAGCATCTGATAAAGTTAAAAAGTTTCCTGCATTATCTGCACTAATCAAAATAGATTATTCTCCTGAACCAGAATTTAGATTTACAGTGCACTACAATGACAAAGTAGAAGGGGAAACTACTCAACAGATAATTGCTAGAGATATTAATTACATCATGGACCAAGAAAAACTTAGACGTTTAATTGGAGCACATACACCTATTCCACCACCACGAATCAAGGGTGATGATATGCAAAATATTTTAGATAACCTATGGCAAGGAATGAAAACAGAAAAAGCTCCTCCAGGTACCTCACCAAAAGAAATACTTCATAAACATTTAGATGATTATATTCATGGTGTACCAGCAGTAAGTGACGCTTCGTTTAGAAGTGGTAGCACATTAATTGATGATGGTTTTGCTTATTTTGTATTTGATCCTTTCTATAATTTTTTAAAGAATAAAGAATGGAAATCTAAAATAGATAGGACAGGGCAAATGATGATGGATTTTTTTACTGCAGAACTTAGGAGTCTTAAACGATACCCTAAAAAAGAATCAGAAAAAAAATCACATAACCCAGTCAGGTGTGTTAAAATATCAATGACTCATTTTGAAAGAGAAGAAAACCCTGTTGAAATAATACCAATGAAAAGCAAAAAGGATATACTATGACCGATAAAAAAATACCTACAGTGCATGTATCAATGCCTTGTTATGATACTATGCAAGTACCAACTTGTTTAAGTTTATTAAAACTATTTGATAAATTTACTGCAGCTAAAATTAAAACTAATATATCCACATTTAAATCACCTTACGTAGGTTATTCCAGAAATATACTTTCAGCTATATTTTTAGAGTCTAATTATGATTATCAATTATTTATAGACGCGGATGTAAGTTTTGAACCAGAAGTTATTGGATCAATGATCATGGCTAAAAAAGATTTTATATGTGCACCTTATAGAAAAAAGACCCATGATAATTCTGTATCTTATTCTGTAGCATTTCCGGATTATAAAAATATTAATATTGATAAATCAGGGATCACGGAAATTATAGGGGGACCAGCAGGATTAACTTTAATTCATAGATCAGTATATGAAAAATTAATAAAGAATTACCCACAATTAAAAATTAAACATGCTTCAGGAATATCGGATAAACAAAAAGAATATTTATATAATTTTTGGGAAAATACTTTTGATTCAAAAGAAGGTGCTTGGTATGGAGAAGATGTTTCTTTTTGTAGTATAGCACGACAAGCGGGATTTAAACTTCATGCTTTAGTTCATTGTGAAGTCGGACATCACGGTACATTTAACTTTTCTGGAAAATTCGTTGACACCTTTGCGCCGACTGATGAAAAAAGTAACTAAGATATACGGACCACCAGGTACAGGTAAAACTGAAAAATTAATTAGGAGAGCTATGGCTTACATTAGAATAGGTACTCCTGTAAGTAAAATTGGTTATTTTGCATTTACCCGTAAAGCAGCTAACGAGGCAAAAGATAGAATGCTTAAGAAAAATCCTAAGTATAAAAAGAAACAGTTAAAATATTTTCAAACATTACATTCATTAGCTTTTCATAGTTTAGGACTAAGAGAAGAAAATGTAATGCAAGATTATCACTACAATGATCTTGGCAAAGAATTAAGTGTAAGGGTTAATGCAAAAAAAGATACAGATGCTTCACCATATTTAACTTGCGATAATGAATACTTTCAAATTATTTTAAAAGCAAAAGAAAAAGATATACCTGTGTGGGATGAATACTGCACAGCTGAACACTCTACTAATGTAGATCCAGATCTTTTAAAACACATAGAAGCAAACTATAACAACTATAAACATCCTGATGTAAATAATTTAGTTGATTTTACAGACATGATTCATGACATTGTACAACAACCTGATAAAATTCCTAACTTTGATGTGGTATTTATTGATGAAGCTCAAGACCTATCTCCAATACAATGGAAACTTTACGACATATTAAAATCTAAATCTAAAAAAGTTTATCTTGCAGGAGATGATGATCAGGCAATCTATGGCTGGGCAGGTGCAGATGTGGATAGATTTATACAAGAAGAAGCTGTAGAAAAAGTATTATCTAAATCACGTAGAATACCTAAAGCAGTGCAAGATATTTCAGAAATTATCACTGCTAGGATTGAAGGGCTAAGAGCAACTAAAAATTATCTACCTAGAGACGAAGAAGGTTTGTGTAGTAAAATCAATAGCTTAGAGAATCTTGATTTATTTAGTCAGGATTGGTTAATACTAACTAGAACTATATCTAGATCTAAAGAAATATGTGATTTGTTAAAAGTAAAAGGTTTGTATTATGAAAACAAACATCAAAAAAGTTACAATACTAAATTATACAGGGCAATTATTAATCATAGCAAATGGTTAAATGGCGAATCAATACCCGATACAGCATTAGAAGACATTAAAGAATACATGGGTAACAGAGAACTCAAGAAAGATTTAAAGTGGTTTGAATGTTTTGATAATGCGCCAGCTGAAGATAAAATTTACATAAGACTTATGTTGTCAAATAAAGAAAAATTAAGTGATGAAGCAAGAATTAAAGTATCTACTATTCATGCAGCAAAAGGTGGAGAATGCGAGAACGTAATTTTAGTATTAGACAATGCTAAAAAAATAAGAGAAGCTACAATAAAAAGCGTAATAAAGCGTGACGAAGAGCATAGAGTATGGTATGTAGGTTGCACGAGAGCCAAAAGAAATTTATATTTAATGAGAGCTAAAATTGAAAGGAAGGGATATCAACTATGACAAACGACGATATATTTAAAGAATCATTTCCACAGTATACTCAGGTCGGTGGGAATCACTACACAAAGTTTCCTATTCAACCTTATGAGTTTATTTCTAAAAATGATTTATCATTTTTTCAGGGCAACGTTATTAAGTACGTTTGTAGGTACCAGAGAAAAGGTGGGATCGAAGATCTTAAAAAGATAGTACATTATTGTCAATTAGAAATGTTAAAAATTAATGACATGAAAAAGAAAAAATGAAAGTACCTTTATTCGAAGCACAAACAGAATGGAACGAACCAGAAGAATATCCTGATCTAAGGAAATACGACGAAATTGCAATTGACTTAGAAACAAGAGATCCTGATTTAAAATCTAAAGGTAGCGGATCTATTATAGGTAATGGGGAAGTAGTAGGAATAGCTGTAGCTGTACCAGGTCGAAAATTTTATTTTCCAATTGCTCATAACTCAGGGCCAAACATGGATCGTAAAAAAACTTTAGAGTGGTTCAAAGATGTTTGTGAATCAGATGCAATAAAAATATTTCACAACGCTATGTATGATGTGTGTTGGATTAGATCTATGGGTCTTAAAATTAATGGACAAATAGTAGACACTATGATTGCAGCATCTTTAATTGATGAGAATAGATTTAGATTTGATTTAAATAGTTTGTCTTGGGATTATCTAGGTCATGGTAAAAATGAAGCTGCATTGAATGAAGAAGCAAAGTCTAGAGGACTAGACCCTAAAGCAGATATGTGGCAGCTCCCGGCAATGTATGTTGGATCTTACGCAGAAAAAGATGCAGAGCTTACATTAGAGCTATGGCAAATATTTAAAAAAGAATTAATACATCAAGACGTTGAATCTATTTTTGAATTGGAAACTGATCTCTTTCCTTGTCTGGTAGACATGCGTTTCCTTGGAGTCCGAGTAGACGCTCAACGAGCTCATAAATTGAAGCAACAGTTAACATCGCAAGAAGAAGAGCTCCTGCACAAAATAAAAAAAGAAACGCAAATAGACGTTCAGTTAATGGCTGCAAGAAGTGTTGCCAAAGTTTTTGATAAACTTGGTTTACCATACGAACGAACTGCAAAATCACAAGCTCCATCCTTTACAAAAAATTTTATTCAGAATCATAGTCATCCTGTAGTTAGGATGATTGCTCAAGCAAGAGAAATTAATAAAGCTCATACTACTTTTATTGATACCATAATTAAACATGAACATAAAGGCAGGATCCATGCAGACATAAATCAAATAAGGTCGGATTATGGCGGAACTGTGACTGGTAGATTTTCATACTCAAACCCAAATTTACAGCAGCTTCCAGCCAGAAATAAAGATCTTGGACCTATGATTAGGTCTATATTTATACCGGAGGAAGGCCATACGTGGGGTTGTTTTGACTATTCTCAGCAAGAACCTAGGTTGGTAGTGCATTATGCAGCTTTACACAAATTTCCATCAGTTAATGATGTAATAGATAATTATGAAAATGATACCTCTACAGACTTTCACCAGGTCGTAGCAGACATGGCAAAGATACCTAGATCTCAAGCCAAGGTAATTAACCTGGGTTTATTTTATGGTATGGGTAAAGCTAAACTCCAGGCAGAGTTAGGTGTATCAAAAGATAAAGCTGCAGAATTGTTCGATCAATACCACGCTAAAGTTCCCTTCGTTAAGCAGTTAATGAATAGTGCTTCCAATCGTGCCCAAGAGCGTGGTCAAATTCGAACTCTCTTGGGACGATTGTGTAGATTCCATTTATGGGAACCAAATCAATTCGGTATGCATAAAGCATTGCCTCACGAAGAAGCACTCCAGGAACACGGACCAGGAATTAGAAGAGCATATACTTACAAAGCATTAAATAAATTAATTCAAGGATCAGCTGCAGACATGACAAAAAAAGCAATGTTAGATCTTTACAAATCTGGTATAGTAGCTCACATACAAATTCATGACGAACTATGTGTAAGTGTTCGAGATGATGAACATGCACAACAAATAGTTGAGGTTATGGAGAACGCTGTAACTTTGGAAGTCCCCAACAAAGTTGATTATGAAAAGGGCAAAACTTGGGGAGATATTAATGGTTAATTATGGCTTACTTAAATGCAAACATACCGGTAGAGTATGCACAAATCAGAAGGGAATATTTATATGATCTTAAAAAACATCATGGAGAAGTTGAAGACTGTATTATCTTTGGCATTAGCTGTATGTCAGGTCGTGCTATCTTATGGCATGCTATTATGGAAAATGGCGCAATCTTTTATCGTCTCCCAATTACGGCTTTTATTCAACGTGGTTATGAACCCTCAGTTGTTCCCACCAAGAGACTTGATGAATTGGAGCTTTGGAATTCTTTTAGTTATTATCCTGCTGTTACTAGTTATGATATTTTAGCTGGCCAAGCAGGTAAATATATAGGCAAAGATAAAAAATGGCATACAGGTAAATATTTATTTACTATTGACTTTGCTCATCCAGAGAGTAACATTGTTGACACTGATCATTCAGAGATCCCGCATGAACACAAATGCGCTCACATACTTGCTTTAGATGATGGCAACTATGCTGCACAACCTAACAATCGATTAATTTGGGACTTACCTTCGTTTACAGTGAAGGATAATATTCCTGATTGGAAAGTGCAAACTAATGAATGGAACGTAGAAAATACACAACAGTGGCGAACTGAAGACACTGATAATTTTTTTTACGAAATGGAGGAAAAGAAAAATGATTAACAATGGAATATGTATAGATTGTGGACATAGACACAGAGGGATTGCACAATGTAGTTTCTGTGATTGTATATGGGAAACTATAAAATTAGTGGAGGACAACATGTTAAAAAAAATTTGGAAAAAAATAAAAGAACTTTCTAAAAGATTAATGTTCTGGACTAGGTAATGAACTTAGCTGATCTATTAAAAAAGAATTTTGTATTAGTTCCGGTTGTGGCTTCGGTCCTAGTCGGAACTTTTACTGGTGTTCGTTATATTGTTAATCTTACAGATACTATTAATACTAATCAGCAAGAAATTGTAGATCTTAAAAGAGATTTAAAAGTTGCAGAAGATAAAATTGTAGATCAAAACACAAGACTAACTTCTGCTGAATCTACGTGGCAGATGGCAGAAAATTTATATAGACAATTAGCAGATCAAGTTAGAGAACACGACTATGATATTAAGGATTTAAACAGGTAATGTATGGAGGTTCTCAGGATGGATTACAGATTTACAGCCATACTTATAGTTATGATGACTTTACTAGCTTTGTTTGGTGGACCTGCGCATAGTAGAAACGAATATCTTAACGACTATGGTGTAAGATGTGGTGAAATGGAAGTAAGCACAGAAAGACGTGAGACTGATTATAATTATAGTGATAGTAATACACATGAAGATCAATATCTTAGATTTACTTACAGAAAATATTTAGGCACAGATTGTAAAACAGCAAAAGAAAACGTAGCAATCAAACAACAATTAGAATTGATGAAGATGTGTGGTAGAGTTAATAGTAATCCAAGTCTTGCAAACAATTCTAATTTTAATTTATTGGTATCTAAATGTAGAGGTGTAACTCCTGCACGAGACAATACTAGACCATCTGATTCTCAAAGTTTGTGGGATGATATGAAAGATGACTACAAAAAAGAGAACCCAGAGATCAATTTAATGGGAGATAAGCTTATAGGGCCTTCTAAAAGCAAATTGAAAATGCCTCCAAAAGACTATATACTACCTCTACCAAAACCTAAAAATGATTGATAGATTCTGTTATATGATATTCGGAGGACTGGACCGTATGTGTGCAGCGATAGCTAAAGCTATGGAACCTAAACCAAAAAAGAAAAGAAATGGCAAATAAACCATTAAACATATCAGAGTCTGCAGCTGTGCAGATGCCGATGAAGACGGTAGCATCATTAATTTTACTCGTCGCAGCCGGCGTGTTCGCATACACGGAGCTTACGGCCAGGTTGGTATCGTTAGAGACATCACGTGAGCTGTTTCAAAATGATTTACTTAAAAAAAGTGAACAAGTGCCCGTCGATCAGGAGCAGATATTTTTAATCGAGGATTTGTACAAGACTGTAGAGAAAATGGAACAAACTCAAGAGATGAATATGACTAACAAAGTCAACATAGAATTTTTAAGAGAACAATTAGAAAAAGCATTAGAAGATATTGAGAATTTAAAAGATAAGGTAAGAGAAAATGGAAAGAATTACTAGACAAGTTGTGCAATACATTTCTGACATGGAAAAGAAAGCTAAACAAATGAACTTTGTTAAGAATTTAAAAAAGTCTGTTGAACACGGCAAGAATGGTACACAAAAATATGTACTAAAGCAAGGTCCCAACAAAGGTAAAACATTATGACAGAGTTAATTATTGCCCTGCTTATGATTGTCAACGGAGAGATCAAGGAACACAGAATACAACAGTCTATGTCTGATTGTTTGAAGGGGAAAAGGGTTGCAATGAGAACGAATAAAAATAATAACATTCAGTATCAGTGTATAAAATCTATGGCAGAATTAGAGAAAAATATTGATGGATCTTTATCAATAAAAAAATTAATATTAGAATAGGATAAATTATGCAGCTTAGTAAACATTTTACTTTAAGAGAGATGACTAATTCAATGACCGCGCAACGTAAGGGTATTGATAATACACCAGGAGCAGGTGAGATTAAAAGTTTGGGAGATTTATGTTATGAAGTTTTGGAACCGCTTCGTGCGCACTTTGATAAACCCGTTACTATTACCTCTGGCTACAGGTCAGAGGCGCTTTGTGAAGCGATCGGCAGCAAAAAGACATCGCAGCATGCGAAGGGCCAGGCGGTTGACCTAGAAATATTTGGCGTGCCCAACATTAAGACAGCTTACTGGCTACAAAATAACGTGGATTTTGACCAGCTCATCATGGAGTACTACGATAAAGATGATCCTGCAGGGGGATGGGTCCACATAAGCTATCACGAATCTGGTTCAAATAGAAAACAAGTTCTTACTTTTGACGGAAAGAAATACACCGAAGGTCTTCCAGATATGGAATGGAAAGATGGTAAAGTCGTTGGATAAATTTAAACTGTTTCATAAAATAGATACTGTCACAGGTATTTGTGAAGAGTGTAATGAAGAAAGTATTTTAGTTGCAATCGTTACAGAATTTTATAGATGCACTAACTGTGGTCATGATACTAGACAACACATCAATGGCTCAATTCGATATCTAAAATTAGATGAGTCTGATAAAAAATTTATAAAAGAACATGGCAAAACAGAACTTTAAAAATTTTGTACCTAGACCAAAACCTAAAAAAAGAATTGGGGTTCATAAAAAATCAAAAAATAAAAGTGAAAAACGCAGCTTTAAAAAATACAACCGACAAGGACGTAGACCTTAAGTATCTTCTCCTTTTGATGAGTCAACAACATTGACCTGTTCACACGAAAACTTAGGATATAAGCGGTTATTTACTACCACCTCTTCACTAAATTGACCTTGGTATAATATATCATAAGACTCGGAAAGCCCATTTCGGACACAGTCATAATAATCTGACTGCTCTTTAGGATACCCAGGGGGTACAGCACATTGTTGAGATACAACCGAGCATATGTATATAGTTAAAAAAAATTTCATATTTGCCTTGACTACTATTATTTTATAGGATAAACGAATAAAATGTTAATTATAGAAAGGATATAACAGATGACTGATTTTAACAAGTATCAAAATATCTCAGTGAAAAAAGAAGTGTACGCTAAGATAGACAAAATTAGAAAAGTAATAGTACCTGATGACCCAAACGTATCAAGGGCCCAGGTGGTTACTATTCTAGTAAACAAAGAAGCCAAACGTTTAAATGGCAAGCTCAAGTAAACCAATAAAGGAGAAAGTATGAAATATACATTAATCAGAAGAGTGACGTTCAATTACAAAGGATCGACAGATTCAGTGAGCGTAGTAAAAGAAGCTAACTCATTAGAAGATGTGCTTAAATATAAAGTAGGTGCAGAGATGTTAGAAGAACCAGCGGACAACAAAAAGTTTGAAGTTCTTATTAACATTAATGATGTCTTTACTTATATCAATGCAAGGCCTGAACAACCTTTGCTGTTAACTGATGAAGCCAAAGGTCAAAAAGCATCTTAATGGCGGAACTTAGAGAAGAACATTTTGAGGTTATAGATAGTAATAAAGCTAAAAATTTTGACAGAGAAAATACTGCCAAACTTAATCAGGCCCGTGAAATCTATAACCGTACAAAAGGTTTACAAAATATTTCGGAGCATGAACTCAGAAAATTTAATGAGTTGATGAAACACCACATATGATGTCCGAAGAAGATATAAAAGAATATCACAAGCTAGTTGAGAAACTAGAACTAGCTAAAAAGAAGGGGACTCCGACAGATGATCGGGGTCCATCGGATCTTACAAAACGAATTGAAATATTAGAATTTAGAAACGAAAAGCTACACAAGTACAATGAAAAATTAATTGAAGAGGTTAGATCTCTTCGATCTAAACTATACGTAAAGGAGAACTAATGATTAAAGGTGATAGTACAGAATACGCTCTACTAGAAAAATGGACCAAGGACTTTGACTGTCAAGGATTCATGACTGCTGAGATAGGAGTTAGAGAAGGACTCGGATCTAAAATTATGATGGACAACTTAAAAAATGTTTATCTTCATGTAGGTATAGATCCTTATGGTAATTTAAAGTACCAACACTACGATGATACGGGTTCTTATACATGTGATTACACAGATACAATGAGAGATAGAATGTTAAATGATTTTTATAAATATAGAAACGCAGGTAAGTTTAGATTGTACAATGATACTGATACGAATTTTATGAATGATCATGACTTTGTTGAAAGTAAATTTACATTTGTTCACTTCGATGGCCCACATATGACTAAAGATGTATTGACTGAGTCTATTTGGTTTGCAAACAGGGCAGGCCCCAAGACACGTTTTGTATTTGATGACTTTCCTAAATATAATATGCAGCTGATTCGTGATTGTTTAAAACCTTTTGGTTTTGATATTATGGATCAAGGTAAAAATAAAATCTGTTTAGAAAAACAAAGATTGGTAATGTAATGGGTTATAAAAATCCTCACGACGAACGACGGATTGACAAGGACTTTGCCTACATGAACTCGGAACGCGGATATATAACAAGATGTATAACTGCTAAATTTAAACCTAGTTATAAAAAGTATGGTGGACATACTCCTAAAATAGATAAAAAAGAATTTTGGAGATTATACATGAATCATATTATTAATATGAAAGAAAAATTTCCAGGAACAGATGGTAGAATCTGTAGATATTGCGAGCAGCCATTTACGTTTAAAGCTAGACGTGGAACTAGAGGTAAAGGATATCAAGGTAGACAAGGACAAATAAAAACTAACTTTAGTATAGATCGATACGACCCGAGACTAACATACATGACTGATAATATTGTCTTTTGTTGTGTATCCTGTAATGATAAAAAAAGAGATAGTAATCCAAGTGACTGGTTAAATTATTTAAGAGTGGGACTAGAGTTTAAACGTGATTAAAATATTAATTGTATTATTGTTGTTGAGTGGATGTGCTAAAGACTTCGACTTAAATCCCTGGACTACTGTATTAAAACAAACATTGAAAGGAAACTATGATAAAACTAAATAAAAAATTTTACTACCCGACTTCGACTCGAAAAATAATTGATGGTAAAAGACATTACCTGGTAGGTGACGAGAAGTTACCAAGTGTTACAAGTATATTAAAGGCCTGCGAAAGTGAAGAGAAGAAAGCTTCATTAGATGCGTGGAGACAAAGAGTGGGAGAGGATGAAGCCACAAGGATCACGGACAATGCTGCATCGAGAGGGACTCTTATGCATACGATTCTTGAGGGACATATCTTGAATAGACCGGTTATAGATCTAACACCTGAAGGACAACTAGCTACGAAGATGGCAAGACAAATCGTGGACCAGGGATTAACAAATAAGCTAGAGGAATTGTGGGCAGCTGAATGTGTTTTATTTTATCCTGATATGTATGCAGGGGCCAGTGATGGAGTCGGAATCTACGAGGGCAAAGAAGCAATAATAGATTTTAAACAAACCAATAAACCAAAAAGGAAAGAATGGATTGAAGATTATTTCTTACAACTAGCAGGATATGCTATTGCCCATAACCAAATCTATCAAACTAATATCCAGTTTGGAATCATTCTAATGTGTAGTAAAGACTTATATTACCAAGAATTTCGCGTAGAAGGTGAAGAATTCAAACATTATGCGAACGAATGGTGGAAGAAAGTAGACCAATATTATAAGCAGAAAAAAGAAATAGTTGACACTGTGGATAAATAATGTAGGATATTATATGAAAGGAATAAATATGATAACATTAACATTTAAATTACCAGGTAGACAAAAAACTTTTACTGGTGAAAAAGAAGACGATATCTTTAGAAATTTTTTAAAAGACTTTGGTGAAGTTTGGGAAGATGTCGTGGAAGTTGAACAACATAACTCTTGGAGCAACAGAGTTTTTAATAAGAGTCCTTCTGATTTTTTAAGGTCGATAGGTTGGTACTGGGTTGATATAAAATTAGCTAGGGAGGATCTATGAAAAAACTAATTACATACTATAAGGGTAAAATCAAAGACTATCCTGGAGCTGAAAAAACAAAGGTCAAGTATCCTACCATAGATTTAAAAGGAACTACCTTTTGCAAGGCTAAAAATTGTGACAATCACTTGTATAAAAACGAAAGCAGCAGTTTACCTGGATATTGTATGGAGTGTGGCTAAAATACAACAATAGTGTGGCATAAATGCCACACTTTCCCTCTGGGCTAGGGTAAAAGCCCCTATAGACTTTTTTTGCCAGAAAAGTTTTTTTGTTTTTCAATTTACGAATCGTGGTTACAATGGTTACAATGGGTTTTAAAAGACTATTATTCGCTAATACCAACAGTTATAGACGATATTTTTGTAACAAATCTTGGTTACAATGTGGTTACAGTGGTTACAATGCAGTAAAATCAACACTTTTAGCATCCCCGTACGCGCGCATATGAATTGAGTTTATGAAAAAAAGTTGCCTAGAGAAAAAATCTATAGGTGCTATAAGAAGATATGCGTAGAAATAAGAAATCCAAATACCGACATGTTGTAATTAAAAATAAAAAATATTATTTTTATTCTATAACGTGGTTGGACATCACGGGTGATAGCGGGCACGCTACTGCAGATGACTTTACAAAGTTTAAACCTAGTGTGATGGTAACTCAAGCATATTTATTTAGTAAAGATAAAAAAAATATTAAAACTTTTGCATCATACGAAGAAGGGGATGAGTTGTTTTCAGATCGTAATGTATTTCCTAAAGGATGTATTGTTAAGATGGAAAAAATTAATCTTTAACTTCTTCTACTACTTCTGCGTCAGCTTCTATAATTGGTTTGTAAGTTTTTAAAGCTTTCTCTAAAAGTTTATCTAACTCTGATTCTTCCATGTTATCCATGTCTTTGTGCAGGTGTAAGTGGTTGTTGTTTTGATACCCTGCAGCTTTACCTCTAGCTACCTCTGCATTGATGGCAGCACTCCAAGCTTTTGATTCTCTTGCTTCATCTCGTAATTGTCCTAACTCACTGTAATGAGATTCTTTGGTGACATCATATTTTTTTAATTTTTCTGATTTTAACCTGCCTATGTACTGACTAACTAAAGGGTAGAGAGAAGGGTTTTGAAGCTTACTAGCAGAGACATAGGCAGAATTGGGATCATAACCTGCCTCAATGGCACATTCAGTAGCTGTCTTCCTACCTTCATTGGCCACGACTAAATTAGCAAATTTGATTTGTTTTTCTGTAAGTCTTTTTGGTAAACCCATGACTTGCATTATAGGATATATTTGGTATATGTTCAAGCATGGTATCAGGAAAGCTATTAAGACAGGTCTTAGATAAGTTTATGAAATCACCGGTGGCCCAGGAGGCCAGAGTCCAGGTGTGTTTACCTGACGGTAAATATTACGACATCCAAGATATTAAATTAATGGAAAACAAAATACTTGGCGTGCGTGAGACTCATAGATTGGTCATGACATTGTATACTTCTAACTGGAATATGGGTGAAGTTATTAAAAAAATTGATTAGCCAGAGAACAACTCACTTAGCCTAAAAAATGATTAAAGGTGAGACTAAATTTTGGCATGAAATTAAAGCGTTCAATATTAAAAATAATTGCAAATTATCATTTACACGCGTGGAAAATAGTGCTGCACATGGGACTCCTGATCTATTGGGGTATAATAATTCTGGCCACTTTTTCACTGTAGAACTTAAGTTAAGTTTGGCTAATAAAATTCGATTCTCTCCGCACCAAATTGGCTTTCATCTAACTCATCCAAACAATAGTTTCATCATGCTAAAGACCCTCGGTCCTTTAGCCATAAAACTTTATGAGGGAAGGTATATAGAAGATTTAATTAAGGGGAAGGCTGATCCATGTGCCACGGATATGGAGTCAAGCTTTAAATTTCTACAAAACATTTAGCGTCCTACATATTATAGGACAAATGTCAACGGTCAAAGTGTCGCGGCTCGAGAGAAGAGCTTGTGGGCGGGACCCGCCCGGGGAGGAAAAAAATTTGGCTTGTTGCCTGTGGCCTGTGGACTTCGCTTGCGGACTGTGGTGCGTGCTTGTGGGCGGGACCCACCCTTATTTTTTATTTATGCTTGAGGGCTGGTGGAATACTACCAGCCCTGAAGATTTCTAATGTTGACCATAAGAAATATTTTTAATTTTTGGGTTCCAGCATCTTCTACAATCTAGACATTGGCCGCCCTGCTGCGGTGCTGGACACGTGGCCTTCTTTGTAACTACGGTTGAAGTATTGGGCCAGCTGCTAATTGGTCCCTGGTTCACCATCGGTGATGATAATCGAATAGTTAAATTATCAGGCTTATGTTTTAAATATTTTTTTACCCAGGCTTCTTTAGTTGGCATCCAATGCATACGGGACGGCGTTAACCTACAAACGGCGAAAATTTTTTGAAGGTGTTCAAGGTCCTGAACATCTCCTGAGTCGTGCCATCTAAAGACATCGGGCTTTTTAGAATTAATTAACAAGGCCATGGCCTCGACCCATCGCGGGTTTTTAATAGCTGCCAGCCTTCTGTACTGTGCATCTTGTACAACTTTAAAAACATAACAACCTTTTAAAGCATAGCAATCATTGCAAACGCTGCCTTCTTTGTCCTGCAGCTTGCCGCCGGTGTTACACTCTTTGGCAGGTATACCAATTGACCATCCGGGCATCTTGCCGGGCTTGCTTAAGCCGCCTACTAATAACCAGGCCTGGGCCGTGTTTAAATTTTTATCTTTCATAAGTTTAATATAGGTTATTGTAGGATATTGTCAACAGCTAAAATTTTTTATTTTCAGAGAAGAGCGTGTGGGCGGGACCCACCCCATGACTTGTTGCCTGTGGTTAGTGCTTGTGGGCGGGACCCACCCTAAAAAATAAAAACTTAAAAAAATGTCCTACACAACCCTGTAGGACTTGGGGAGAGTTAAACCTTACACTCACAAATGATCAGTTGGCTTTGCACCCTTGCGGGCTCCGTTCTGGTTTATTCCCAACTGATCCCAGGTCCAACCCTTACAATCTAGATTACTAGAATATATTTATCGTGTAATTGGACCAGGGATCGGTTCCCCCAGATAATTATGATGACTGGGGGACACCTAGTTTATTTGGCAGATTGCATAATATCTGTAATAAACTCATAAAATCAATTTAACAGAATATCCTATAATAACAAGGACAATATTGTCGCACCTAATTTAGAACCATTCTAAAGTAGAGAAGAGCATGTGGGCGGGTCCCACCCATATAAAAAAATAAAAATTTTTTTCTTTTTAGGGCTTGACAATTATCCTATAATAACCTACAAACAAATCATAACTAAAAACAGAAAGGAATACAGTTATGAAACCAATAAGAAGCAACGAGCTTGAATTCTTTAAAGAGTTAGTTAAAGACAAGTTCTATGATAAAGAAGAAGCTGTAAGATCGGAAATTCATTTAGAAGCCGATAAACTTGCAGAAAAAAGAAAGGCCTCTTTTCCTAAAGAGTGCGGAGTAGATAAAGCGCTTAATCAACTACGAAAAGTTAATAAAGAGTATGTTGATTTTATAAGAACAAAAGCGGTTGTTGAACAACGTCTAAAAGACAAAGTAAATGCTGTTGCAGAAGTAATTAGCAGTAGATTATATAGACTATCAAAAACTCGAAATTGGGGTGAAAATTTTGATGGCTTTAATGTTAAGGAAGACGGTGTTGAATACTTTACAAATAAACTTGATGATATGTGCTTTCAAGAAGCAGAAAAGCATATTAAGAAAGGTCATAAGATTTATAATTCTCTAAAAGAAAAAAGAGATAATTGTAAAGTTATTATCCACACTGGAAGCGATATCAACTCTACTGTTAAGACACTGCAAAAAGAAATGGCAAGTGCAGATATAAGACTTGCAATTCCTGAACAGCTATTACAGATTGCGGTAAAATAATATGGAAGTAGTCGCAAGATTAATGATGATACTAGTAGGATTTATTATTGTCATGTTAGGTTTTATTACTTTCATTCATTCTGGGGAACATAGATTACTTGGTTTGTTAATTTGTTTTGCAGGTGTTGTTTCAATGTTTGCAGGAATACCAAGTACCGAGGATAACTCTTCAAGATTTGATGAAAGTTTTAAGAAAGCCAAAAAACAAATGGAGTTTAATTTTGATAAATAAATAAATAAACGTGGCGCGAGAAATCGCGCCACACTAGAAAATTATAGAGAAGAGCATGTGGGCGGGACCCACCCAGGAAAAAAAGAAAAATTAATTTGGTACAAATCACAAAAAAAATCACATATATTTATGAGGTCAGTTAGTTTGTTCCCTCATCTAGCTGACCCATTATGGACACAGAGTTACTGGACATTATAGGATAGAAATGCGATACTCCATTATTAACTTAACGAAAGGAATACAATGTTAATAGTACACTACCAAAACCTAAAACACTATAATGCAGATAAAGGCCAGTGGTTAGGTGAAAAAGGTCAAAACGCAATTGACCAAAGAAAACAAGCAGACACTTTGGGTTGGTTGATGATGTCTGTTGGAGTAAATGAGATCACAGAAAAAACTATCGATGAAATACTTTTCAGAACTAAGTTTTTAGATTTCTGTTGGGGTGGTCGATCTTACTTTGTTGGTGATCCAAGTAACACGGATCTTAGACAATTATTCAAAAACCATATTGGTTTAAGAATAGCTGTAACAAATCGATACTTAAAAAACATAAGCACTCGACATAAGTTTATGGTTAATCAATTAAGTAATATTGAAGAAAGGATTGAAAAACAAATGAACAAATAGTTTCGTTAAGAAATAGGCCATGCAGTATTTGCATGGCCTATCCTACATTATCCTATGCACAGACTGCATACCTCTCCAGGTTGTATAGAGAAGAGCATGTGGGCGGGACCCACCCGGGGAGGAAAAAAGGGGACCCTAAAGGAACTATATTGAAGTTTCACGTGAAACATTTTTGTCGATACCCCCTTTGTTTGATAGGGGTCCCAGACCTACCCTATATAGTTTGATTTACTCAGTCATTCGGGTATAATACTTTCTACCCACATTGAAATATATGCTAACGATACAAGATATTAATAAAATTCAAGATCCGATTGAAAGAAGAAAGCTTAAGATTCAGATCATACAGCGAGAGCAAAGAAAAGAACTTAAACAAGTTCGTAGTAAATTTTTACCTTTTGTAAAAAAGATGTGGCCAGATTTTATAGAGGGGTCCCATCATGACACCATAGCAGAAAAATTTAATAAACTTGCAACTGGAGAATTGACCCGTCTAATTATAAACATGCCGCCTAGGCATACTAAATCTGAATTTGCATCGTTTTTTCTTCCTGCATGGATGATAGGACAAAACCCAAAATTAAAAATAATTCAAGCAACCCACACAGCAGAACTTGCTGTAAACTTTGGTCGTAAAACAAAACACTTAATTGATTCTCCTGAGTATCAAGCAATATTTAAAACAAGACTCCAGGAAGATAGTAAAGCTGCTGGACGTTGGAATACATCCGATGGTGGTGAATACTTTGCAGTCGGTGTCCAAGGTGCGGTAACCGGTAGAGGTGCAGACTTATTAATTATAGATGATCCACATTCAGAGCAAGATGTAAACTCACCTATTGCATTTGATAATGCATGGGAGTGGTATACTAGTGGACCACGGCAAAGGCTTCAACCAGGAGGTCGTATTGTTTTAGTTATGACTCGTTGGAGTACAAAAGATCTTACACAAAAATTAATTAACGCTCAGAAAAATGAAAACGCAGATCAATGGGAAGTTATAGAGTTTCCAGCAATCTTACCTACAGGTAAACCAGTCTGGCCTGAATATTGGAAGCTCGAGGACCTTGAATCTGTAAAGGCATCTGCTGGTGTTGCAAAGTGGAACGCGCAATACATGCAAAACCCAACTTCAGAAGAAGGAGCTCTTATCAAAAGAGAATGGTGGAAAAATTGGGAACTCGAACACATGCCTGTCATTGAACACACTATTCAAAGTTATGATACTGCATTTTTAAAAAAAGAGACAGCTGATTATAGTGCAATTACAACGTGGGGAGTTTTTCGTCCAAACGAAGATGCGGGTCCACAAATAATATTATTAGACTCTTACAAAGAACGATTAGAGTTTCCAGAACTACGTCGTGTTGCATTAGAACAATATAAATATTGGAATCCAGATACAGTTATTATCGAAGCTAAAGCATCAGGACTTCCTTTAATGTATGAGCTTAGACAAATGGGAATACCCGCAGTAAATTTTACACCTAGTAAAGGTCAAGATAAAATTGCTAGAGTCAATGCAGTTTCTCCTATATTTGAAGCCGGCCAAGTATGGGCTCCTTTAGATCAAGAGTTTGCTCAAGAAATGGTAGAAGAAGTTGCTGCTTTTCCATATGGAGATCATGACGATTTAGTGGATTCTATGACTCAAGCGTTAATGAGATTTAGACAAGGAGGGTTGATAAGACACCCAGAAGACTATAAAGATGAAGATCAACCTAAACGAAAAAAGAAATTTTATTGGTAATGAAAAAGAATCCTACATTAGTTAGAAACATGAAACACGTAAAGTTTGATCAGATACCACCGTTATCTGGCCCCGATCCTCGAGGCTTGATTAATCAAACAAAACAAGATAAACCTAATCAATTGGAGAAAATAAATGGCAGACATAGACAAAGCATTAACCGAAATAAGAAAATCGGTTGAGATACCAGGGCCCGAGGAACAAGTAGAGGCTACTGAAGAAATTAAAGAATCATTACCAGACGCTGGTGAAACAGAGATTACCCCGACAGAAGATGGCGGAGTAGAAATTAATTTTGAACCTGGAGCATTTAACCAAGCACAAAGTGAAAACCACTTTGACAATTTAGCTGAGTTACTACCAGAGGATGTGTTAGGTCCTTTAGGTTCAGAGTTAAATTCAAATTACATGGACTACAAAGAGTCTCGTAAAGAATGGGAACACACTTACATTACCGGTTTAGATTTATTAGGATTTAAATACGAAGATAGAACAGAACCTTTCTCAGGTGCAGCGGGAGCTACACACCCGGTTCTTGCAGAAGCGGTTACTCAATTTCAAGCATTGGCTTACAAAGAATTACTCCCGGCCGACGGACCCGTAAGAACTCAAATCATGGGAGCTCCGAGTCCTGAAAAAGAAATGCAATCAACTAGAGTTAAAGATTTTATGAACTATCAGTTGATGGATCAAATGAAAGAATACGAACCTGAGTTTGATCAGTTATTATTTTATTTACCACTTGCAGGATCTGCATTTAAAAAAATTTATTATGATGATTTATTAGGTAGAGCAGTTTCTAAATTTGTACCGGCCGAAGATTTAGTAGTACCTTATACTGCAACATCTCTTGAAGATGCAACGGCTGTTGTTCACCGTATTAAAATGAAAGGCAACGATTTAAGAAAACAAATGGTTGGAGGATTTTACAGAGATGTAGATATTGGTGAACCTGCAGATACTGAGTCTGATCTTGAGAGAAAAGAACGAGAACTAGAAGGAATTACAAAAACAAAAGATGAAGACGTTTATAACATTTTAGAATTTCATATTGATTTAGATCTAGAAGGTTTTGAAGACAGAGATTCAGCAGGCGAAGAAACAGGAATTAAACTACCATACATTGTAACAATTGAAGAAGCATCACGTGAAGTATTATCGATTAGAAGAAATTATGAATTAGATGATCCAAAGAAAAAGAAAATTTCTTATTTTGTTCATTTTAAATTTTTACCCGGTTTAGGTTTTTATGGGTTTGGATTAATTCATATGATCGGTGGTCTATCAAGAACTGCAACTGCAGCTCTAAGATCATTACTAGATGCTGGTACCCTCTCCAATTTACCAGCAGGATTTAAGATGCGCGGCATCAGAATTAGAGATGACGCGCAATCTATAACTCCAGGTGAATTTAGAGATGTAGATGCTCCAGGTGGAAACATTAAAGATGCCTTTATGGCTCTTCCATTTAAGGAACCATCACAAACTTTGTTACAGCTTATGGGTGTCGTTGTATCAGCTGGACAGCGTTTCGCGTCCATTGCTGACCTTCAAGTAGGTGATGGGAATCAACAAGCAGCAGTGGGAACGACAGTAGCCTTGTTGGAGAAAGGAAGCAGAACAATGTCTGCGATTCACAAAAGAATTTATGTGAGTCTTAAGAATGAGTTTAAGATGTTGGCTAGAGTATTTAAATTATATTTACCAGAACAATATCCTTATGATGTTGTAGGTGGTCAAAGAATGATTAAGAAAACAGACTTTGATGAAAGAATAGATATTTTACCAATTGCAGATCCTAATATATTTTCTCAAACGCAAAGAATTTCTATTGCTCAAGCAGAATTACAATTAGCACAATCAAATCCGCAGATGCATAACTTGTATAATGCGTATCGTGCAATGTATGAAGCGTTGGGTGTAAAAAATATTGATATGATTTTAAAACCTGTACCACGACCTATGCCAATGGACCCGAGTATTGAAGCAATACAAGCTTTAAGTGGCCAACCGTTTCAAGCTTTTAAAGGTCAGGACCATAGAGCTCACATTACGGCTCATTTAAATTTTATGACATCATCAATGGCTAGAAATAATCCAATGGTGACTGCTTCAATGCAAAAAAACATTTTTGAACACATAAGTTTGATGGCATTAGAGCAAGTTGAAGTAGAATTTAAAGATCAGATCATTCAAATGCAGCAAATGCAACAACAAATGAAGATGAATCCTGCAATGGCACAAGATCCGCAAATTCAACAACAGATGATGGCGTTAAATATGCAGATTGAAGCTAGAAAATCAGTGTTAATTGCAGAAATGTTTGAAGATTTTGCTAAAGAAGAGCAAGAAATGATGGGTGAATACGGAAATGACCCAATTGCTAAGTTAAAAGCAAGAGAATTAGATATAAGAGCTAAGGATGACTTCGTCAAAGCCGAACAAGCGCAAGAAAAAATTAATCTTGACCGAATGAAAGCAATGATGAACCAACAAAACAAAGATGAGAAGCTTGAACAGAACGAAGAACTAGCAGAACTAAGAGCAGCTACATCTATTGCAAAACAACAAATGTCTAACCAAAGTAAAATTCACGATTTTGGTAGAAATTTTAAAAAAAAATAAGTATAAAACCAGAAGGAGAAAATTATGGCTTTAAAAGATAAAATGTCAGTAGGCAGAAAAGGTGAAGTTGTTACGTCAAATGCAACTGGTGGTCAGGAAATTCCTACACCGGAAGTAAATACAACAACAGACCCTAGATCTAAAATTTTAACTAACCAAGAAGCACCATTTAATAAAATTGCTGTTGGAGAAGAAGTTGAAGTTAGAGGAACTAGAAGAATGCTGAAGTCTAAAAGTAAAAAAGCAACTTGGTATTAGTATGTGGTTGTCAGCTATTAAATTAGCCGTCTCTGCTGGTAGTAAAATTTATGCTAACAAGCAGAAAACGAAGATAGCTATGTCAGATGCACAGCTTATGCATGCATCTCGTATGGCCGAAGGTAAGGAAGCTTACCAAGGCAAACTTTTAGAAGCCCGTCAAGCAGATTATAAGGACGAGGCGGTTTTAGTAATTCTCTCGGCGCCAATCGTAATTTTGGCCTGGGCAGTTGTAAGTGACGATCCATCAGCTATGGAGAAAGTGAACGTGTTCTTCGAACATTTCGCAGCACTCCCGAGTTGGTTTACTAATTTGTGGATCCTTGTCGTCGCGAGCATTTATGGTATAAAGGGTACACAAATTTTCCGTAACGGAAAAAAATAACTAAGGAGAAAAAATGGCAAATAGATACTTTAACAAACAAGTTGCTAACTCTAGAGCACCTGCCAAAACAGGCGGAAGAATGATGAAAAGAGGTGGCGGAATGTCAACTGCTAGAAAAGATATGGCTTCAGGATACTACAAAGACGATATGGGTATGAGAGGTGGAGCTATGTATAAAAAAGGCGGAAAAGTTGGCAAGAAGAAACAAGGTTACAAAGCTAGAAAAGATGAGTCTATCGCTATGAGAATCAAAAAGAAAAGAACTAAGAAGCAATTAAAAGCTTCAAGAGATGATTCTTATGGAAGATTCGGAAGCAAAGCTAAAAAATCTGGCAAAATAAATAAGTAGGTCAATTATGAAAAAACCAATTCCAAAAGGAAAAAAAGGTAAAGGCATAAGAAAACTTAAAAAGGTAGCTCCAGCAGTTGCAAAACGAATGGGTTACAAAAAAGGAATGCGAGCGAGATAATGGCTAAACTTTGTCCTGCAGGAAAAGCTGCTGCTAAGAAAAAATTTTCTGTGTATCCCAGTGCATACGCTAATATTTGGGCAAGCAAATATTGTAAAGGCAAAGTAGGTCGAACTAAAAAAGCTGGCGGTGGAATTTGTAGAGTAGCTACCAAAGGTAAAGGAAACGCTTATGGAAAGAATTCATGAGTGGGTTAAAAAAATGGTTAGACGACAAATGGGTGGATATTGGAGCTCCAAAGAAAAATGGAAAGTATCAACCCTGTGGAAGACAAAAGGGAAGCAAGAGAGCTTATCCGAAATGCGTCCCACTTGCAAAAGCCACACGGATGTCAAGCTCGCAAAAGGCGAGTGCTGTCAAACGAAAACGAGCAGCATCTAACACAGGACCTAAACCAACTAACGTTGCAACTTTTTCAAAAAGAAAAAATGCATTTATAGGAGGACTAATATGAAAATGCCAAATACAAAATACACAGGTAGTTTTATAAAAGGTGGTCCAGGAGAAAACCAAAGTTATAAAAAATATTACGGCACCTTGCTTCAAGGTTTTAAAAGAGGTGGTGACGTAATGCCGAAAAGAAATAAAAAAAACTTTAGATCAACAAAGTCTGGAGCAGGCATGACTACCGCTGGGGTCAAGGCCTATAGAAGAGCAAATCCCGGCAGCAAACTAAAAACAGCAGTAACTGGAAAAGTTAAAAAAGGTTCTGCTGCAGCAAAAAGAAGAAAGTCATATTGCGCTAGAAGTGCAGGTCAAATGAAACAATTTCCTAAAGCTGCGGCTAATCCTAATTCCAGATTAAGACAGGCACGTAGAAGATGGAAATGTTAGACGCATTAAAATTAAGATATCAAGCACAAATAGCCGAAGCAAAAGCAACAATAAATATTTATTTATTTAAACCTGTAGGAATAGGTGAACATCCACAACACTTAGATGAAATAGATAAACTTTTAGGAAAAATTGCTGAAGCAGAAGATAAACTAGAGGTAATAGAAAAATGGATGAAATTACAATAATTACAAAAATACAAAAAATGTTAAAAGAACGTTACCAACAAGTTGGTGATACTATGGTAAGTGGTGGTGTTGACAACATGGAAAAATACAAGTACATGTTAGGACAGGCACACGCCTACCAATTTATTTCAGGGGAAATATCCAACCTGCTAAACAAAGGAGCTAAAGATGGAGACGGAAAAGTCGTTAATATTGGAAAAGACAGAAGTCCCAAAGCATAAAAATGCTTTGGCAGAAAAATACGAAAAAGAAAACAAAGCAAAAGAAAAAAAAGAAGTCGACGCTTACGAGCGTTTAAAAACAAAAGAGTCAAATAAATTACCACAACCGACTGGTTGGAGAATGGTAGTTCTTCCTTTTAAAATGGCAGAAAAAACTAAAGCCGGATTATTCTTAGCTCAAGATACTTTAGAGAGACAACAAGTTGCATCAACTTGTGGATTAGTTTTAGCAATGGGCCCTCATTGTTATGACAAAGAAAAATTTCCTGAAGGTCCTTGGTGCAAAAAAGGCGACTGGGTAATCTTTGCAAGATACGCGGGATCAAGAATTCAAATTGACGGGGGTGAAGTTAGATTGCTAAACGACGATGAAGTATTAGCTACAATCGATGACCCCGAAGATATACTTCATCATTTTTAATAACCATAGGAGGATACTATGCAAGACACAGACAAAGTAGTTGACATTGATACATCCGGTCCAGGTGCAGAAGTTGAACTCGATTCACCAAAAGAAACTTTGGTAGAAGAGCAACATGATGATAAAACACCAGCGGAGGATAAATCACATGAAAACGAACGTGAAACAAAACTTGAAGACGGTGGTAGCGCCGATGACGCAATTGCGAAATCTGATGAGCCAACTGATGTTCAAGATAAAGAAAAAAATACAGAGCAAAAGAAAGAATTAGAAGAATACTCAGACGGAGTAAAAAGAAGAATAGCTAAATTAACTAAAAAAATGCGAGAAGCAGAAAGACGTGAAGAAGCTGCTACTCTGTATGCAAAAAGTGTTTTAGCTGAAAAAGAACAACTTAGTTCTAGACTTACAAAATTAGATACAGGATTTGTATCTGAAAAAGAGAATAGAATTAAATCTGGTATGGAAGCAGCTGTTGCTAAATTAGCAAAAGCTAGAGAAGAAAGTGATCTAAAAGCTGAAGTAGCTGCAAGTGCAGAAATTTCAAGATTAGGTTATGAAGAAGCAAGACTTGCTGATTTAAAAGCAAGACAAGCTGAAACTAAAGCTGAAACACCAGTTAATAATCAACCCCAAGAACAAGTGGAAATGCCGAGACAAGTAGATCCTAGAGCTCGAGACTGGGCTCAAAAGAATGCTTGGTTCAATAAAGATCCAATTATGACTGAGGGAGCAAAAGTAATACATAGACAACTAACAGAAATTGAAGGATATGATCCTAATACCGAAGCTGAAGAGTATTATTCAGAGGTAGATAGAAGAATAAGACTTGAATTTCCACATAAGTTTGATACAACTGCTACTCAGGAATCGACTAAACCTACTCAAACTGTTGCTTCGGCAACGCGAGCTAGTAAATCATCAGGTCGCAAAATTGTGAAACTCACACCTTCACAGGTAGCAATTGCTAAAAAACTGGGTGTGCCACTTAAAGACTATGCGGAACAATTGAAAATCACGGAAGGAGTATAAGCATGGAAAACGATAAAACAAAAACTTCACGTGCGAGTCAGACTAGAGAAAAAGAATCTCGACCAAAAGTCTGGTCTCCACCATCTTTATTAGATGCACCCCCTGCACCGGCAGGATTTGTACACAGATGGCTTAGAGCTGAATCAATGGGATTTGACGACTCTGCTAATGTACAAGGTCGATTAAGATCTGGCTTTGAACTAGTTAGAGCTGACGAATACAACGAAGCAGACTACGCAGTTGTACAAAACGGTAAATACAAGGGAGTGATCGGTCAAGGTGGCCTAGTGCTCGCTAGAGTACCTGAAGAGATCGCAAAGCAGTACGCAGCTTATTATCAACAACAAGCTCGCGAACAAAATGAAGCTTTCGATAACGATCTCATGAGGGAAGAGCATCCAAGTATGCCTATCAGTGTTGATAGAAATACTCGTGTAACTTTTGGTGGTACGAAGAAATAGTTTTTTAACAATTTCTAGTTACATCAATTAAATTAAACAATGGAGAAAAACTATGGCAAACCAAGATAGTCCTTTCGGCTTAAGAGCAATAGGAAAAATCGGTCAAAATAGAGATAACCAAGGTTTAGCAGAATTTAGTATTGCAGCATCAGCAGGCGCTATATTCGGTCAAGATCCAGTGAAAGCATTAAACACTGGAACTATCGGTGTAGCAGCGGCAGGTGATTCTTTACTAGGAGCTCTAAACGGAGTTTTCTTTACTGACGCGAATACAAGTAAACCAACGTTTGCGAACCATCTATTAGCAGCTAACACTGCTACAGATATCGTAGGCTTTGTATCTTCAGATCCGTATGAAAGATTTGAGATACAATCAGACAACACAACAGCTTCTGCACAAACTGATGTTTTCATGAACTATGACATCACTTATGCAGCAGGAAGTACACATGATCACCTTTCAGGTGTTGAACTAGATGACTCGACTGTGTCGGCAACTAGTGGACAACTAAGAGTGGTTGGTGTTTCAAAAGACATTAAGAACAATGATTTAACTGCATCGCATGTTAACTTTGTTGTAATGATCAATGAGCACTTCTTGAAAACTCAAGCTGGCGTATAATAGTTAGAATAGGAGATAAAACATGGCTATATCACGAGGACAACTAGTTAAAGAACTAGAACCAGGCCTGAATGCACTATTCGGACTGGAATATAAAAGATACGAAAACCAACATGCTGAGATATATGCAACAGAAACATCAGACAGAGCTTTTGAAGAAGAAGTTATGTTATCTGGTTTCGCTAATGCTCAAGTAAAACCTGAAGGTTCAGGTGTAGTTTTTGACAATGCTCAAGAAACTTACACTGCAAGATACACTATGGAAACTGTGGCTCTTGCCTTCGCGATTACTGAGGAAGCGGTGGAAGATAACCTGTATGACAGACTGTCAAGCAGATATACAAAAGCGTTAGCTAGATCTATGGCTAACACGAAGCAAGTTAAAGCAGTTAATCCATTAATTAATGGATTTGGTGGTGGATTCACTTCTGGTGACGGAAGCAATTTATTTGCTACTAACCACCCAACAATTGCTGGTACTGTATCAAACACACTTGCAACAGCAGCAGACTTAAATGAAACTTCATTAGAACAGTCGTTAATTGATATTGCGGCTTTCACTGATGAAAGAGGCTTAAAAGTTGCAGCTAAAGGAACTAAGTTAATTATTCCTTCAGCTCTGCAATTTACAGCTGAGAGAATCATGAAGTCTGAAGGCAGAGTTGCTACAGCTGATAATGATATCAATGCTATGAGATCAATGGGAATGATTCCTCAAGGTTACAGAGTGAATAATTTCTTAACTGATCCAAATGCATTCTTCATCATTACGGATGTTCCAAATGGAATGAAACATTTCATTAGAACTCCAATCAAAACAGCGATGGAAGGTGACTTTGATACTGGTAACTTAAGATTCAAAGCTAGAGAGAGATACCAATTTGGTGTTTCTGACTTTAGAGGAATCTTTGCTTCACCAGGTATAAGTTAATAAATAATTTTGAGGCGGAACATAGTTCCGCCTCAATCTAAAAATAAGAAAGAAATATGAAAAAAACTCTCATTAATATCTGGGCCTACGATTATCACGCTAAATTTACTGTTTTAGCTGAGGATAATGCTGAAAGTGTAGAAAATGCTATACTTGACAAACTAGGAGATAAAGGTATAAAATGGGAAAAGACGGGAATGTTCGGCCCGTTAAACAGAATAACCTATGAGGAGGTTGTTGATGATACAAGACCTTTACAAACGAAAAAGGTCCTTGGAGTTGAAGTGGGAACAGGAGCATATTGACAATGGTAGATATACTCTTGAAATGGTCAGAATTGATGACAAAGTTAGACAAGTCATTACTGAGATCAAGCTGGAAGAAGCAGCTATTGCCCACAGACAGAATACTGTCGAAGGTGCAGCTCCACAAGTTTCTGTAGCTACTTAATCAAAAGCTACATTGCTGAAATGCATAAATACCGTAGGCTCTCTTGCACTCTACTAAAAACTAATATATAAATAATCCACTATACATTTAATTAGAATACTGACGCGTATAGTCGACGGCCTAGAGACAGTATTCGGAAAACTAGGAGGATAACATGGCAAGAACAACCTTTTCGGGACCGATAAAATCGGGAACGATTCAATACACTACAGGTACTACACTTGGAACAGACAGAGCTAATGTTGGTTTTACAGCAGTGTCAAAAATGGCACCAACTTTAATCAACTACAATGACACTACAGCTACTGCTACTGGCCTAATCATTCCAGCGTACTCACAAATAATTGGTATTTCAATTTTTGTTGAAACACTTTGGAATAATTCAAGTACATCAACTTTAGCTTTAGGTGATGGAGCAGATAATGCTACTGACATCGCAGCAGCTCATAACATTGCAGCGGGTTCAATTGGACCATTAAGAATGTTACAATCAGCTACTGAGAGATGGAAAGTTGGAGCAACTGATATCGAGTTATTTGCAATTGTTGTAACTAACTCAGCAGATGCTGGGACTGCAAGAATCGAAGCTACGTACTTACAAGACTACTGGAACGATTCAGCTAGACCTGTATAATAAATAATTGAATGTGGGCCTTCGGGCCCACATAAAATTTTAAGGAGAAAAATATGAGTATATACGCAGGATCATCAATTGATGGTGTAGCAACTAACGTCACTACGGAAACAAAAACTGTTCAAAGCGGTAGAACAAGAGTTTACGGTGTCCATGTATCTGGACCAAACCAAGCTGGAGTTCTTGAGTTTAAAGATGGTGGAGCAACTGGAACATCAAAAATAAAATTAAATAAGGGTGCTCATATTCATGATATGACAATTAATTTCCCTACACCAATTTTATTTAAAACAGATGTCTACGCTACATTTACTACTGAACAGATTACAGCTATAACTGTTTTTCATAGCGGCGGCACTAATTCGTAGGAGTCTAAATGGCCAACGTTACTTCAGGCACTACAACGTTTGACAAAACGTTTAAGATAGATGAGATAATTGAAGAGTCTTACAACAGACTCGGTCAATTTGACATGAGCGGTTATAATCTAAAAACTGCTAGACGTTCTTTAAATATAATGTTTCAAGAATGGGGTAACAGAGGTCTTCATTTTTGGGAAGTAGCAAATACTAATATTACTTTAGAAACTAATAAAAACGAATATAGAATTTTTAGAGCAACATCCGATGGTAATTCTAATGGAGTTACATCCACTTTAACTGCCGCTATTTCTTCTACGTCGGCAACTACGGGAATTACTATTGCATCAAAAGATCGTATGCCTGATTCAGGAACAATTAATGTAGGATCAGAAAATATTTCATACACTGGTTTTAATTCTTTAGAATTAACAGGAGTGACTCGAGGTGTTAATGGAACCACTGCTGCAACTCACTCAAACGGAGATGCTATTACTAATTTTGTTAATCAAGCTACAGAAATTTTAGAAGCATCATATAGAAACTCCTCTAATGTAGATTCTCCTTTAGAAAAAATTAACAGATCTCAATTTCAAGCTTTGTCAAATAAAACGGCAACAGGTCAACCATCACAATATTTTGTTCAAAGATTTATTGATCATGTTTTAATAACAATTTATTTAACTCCAAGTTCTACTCAAAACGGAGATGTTATAAATTTTTATTATGAAAAAAGAATACAAGATGCAGGAGATTATACAAATGCAACTGATGTTCCTTACCGATTTGTGCCTTGTATGGTAGCAGGATTAACGTATTATCTATCTATGAAATACGCACAACCAAGAATACAAGAATTAAAATTAATTTACGAAGATGAATTGGCTAGAGCTCTAGAAGAAGATGGTTCTTCAGCTAGTGTTTACATTTCACCTAAAACTTACTATCCGAGTATATAATTATGGGAAATTTATCAAAAGGCAGATACGCATTATTTATTTCAGACAGATCTGGATTAGCATATCCATATACTGAAATGGTAAAAGAATGGAATGGTGCAAGAGTTCATACTTCAGAGTATGAACCTAAACAACCACAACTTGAACCAAAACCTTACACAGCTGATCCACAAGGATTACCTCATCCAAGACCAGCAAGAACAGAATTTCCAACTACAGATTTTTTACCTAAGAATCCTTTTACAATGACTAATGCATCTACTCAAGTTTCAGTAAGTTTTCCATTTAGTGATTACAAGACAGGGGACTCTATAAGATTTTACGATGTTAAATCTCCCGTTGGTGGAGTTTCAGTTTCTACTTTACAATTAGAAACAACTTTAAATGGTGATATTACTGCTACAGATATTTCTATAACACTAACGGACTCTTCTGCTTTTCCAACACAAGGATATATCATGATTGAAAAAATAAATTCTGTTTCAGGTTTGTTTGAAAATGAAACTATTTTTTATAATGGTAATTCAGGAAACGTTTTATCGAATTGTGTTCGAGGAACAGCTGCTCCTTTTAGAGGACAGACTCCCAAAAACACACCCGCAGGTGCACACTCAAGCGGAGCGAAAGTCTACGGAGCTTACTCCGTGACCATGGTTCCAACAGTAGTTCCACAAGCGGGTCAACCTTCAACTGTTACACAAAACAACAGTTTTACTTTTAATTTAATTAGTGCTGCAAGCAGCACAGAAACAGGAGGCGGGTTCCAATGTTTAGCTGGACCTGTTAATGATAGAGCATGACATACGCAGAATTAAAACAAAAAATTATAGACTACACAGAAGTATCCAGTAATGTTTTTACAGATACTATTTTAAATGGATTCATTAATGATGCTGAACTTAGAATTTTAAGAGAAGTAGATTCAGATAATAATAGAAAATATGCAACAGCTTCTTTAGTTGTAAATACTAGATTTATAGATACTCCATCAGATTTATTGATTGTAAGATCAGCTCAAATTGTAGACTCCGATGGCACAGCCGCAGCAGATAACAGAGATTTTCTTCAATATCGAGATACTAATTTTATGGCTGAATATAACCCTAAAGGAGAGACAGGTGTTCCAAAATATTACAGTTATTGGGATGAGGATACTTTAGTATTTGCTCCAACTCCTGATGCGACTTACACAATTCAATTAAATTATATCTTGAAAACTTTGGGATTATCTAGTACAACTCCAACTACATACCTAAGCGAAAAGTTTCCCAATGGCTTATTGTATGCTTGCCTAGTTGAGGCTTACGGATTTTTAAAAGGACCCGTTGACATGCTCCAGTTATATGATAAAAAATACACAGAGGCAGTCAAAGGATTCTCAATAGAACAAATGGGAAGACGAAGACGGGATGAATACCAAGCAGGTGTTCCTCGAATAGGAAAACAATAAGGAGAAAACTATGGCCATAACGCAAGCAATTTGTAATTCATTTAAAAAAGAACTTTTAGATGGAGACATGAGTTTTAAACAAACTGGTGGTGATACGTTCAAAATAGCTCTTTACTCTTCAACAGCAACTCTAAACTCAGCAACAGTAGCTTACACAACTTCTTCTGAAGTTGCAGCTTCTGGACAATACGCAGCTGGTGGCGGAGCTCTAGTTAATCTAGGAACATCAATGACTGCAGGAGTAGCAAGATGTGACTTCTCAGATAGATCTTTTACTGGAGTAACATTGACAGCAAGAGGTGCTTTAATTTATAATACAACAACTGGAGCAGGGTCTGGTACTACTGACTCAGTTTGTGTTTTAGATTTTGGAGCAGACAAAACAGCTACTTCAGGAACTTTCACAATTCAGTTTCCAGCGCCAACATCAACAGCAGCGATTCTAAGGATCTCTGGTTAATCGTAGGAGGGAACTCCTATGGCGAGTAAAATTTATACAGTTACCGTTGCATCCGGTAGTTTATACGGAGGTGGTACAGGTAATGTATTTTACTTAGACGGTGTACGAAATGCGACTGGACCCGGAACAGTAGAATGGGTATCTGGTGCAACTTTGCGTTTTGAACAAAGTAATTCTTCAAATAATTTTCACCCTTTAATATTTTCTACCAACACATCGACTGGAGGAATAATATCTTCTGGCGTAACTTATTATTTAGATGGGGCAAGCAATCAAGCAAACTACACTAACACCACTACGTTTAACGCAGCCACAACTCGTTACGTAGAAATAACTCCATCAAGTCAAACAGATTTTTATTATCTTTGTTATGTTCACGGCATTGGTATGGGTGGTATATTTGATATTACACAAAACACATGGGGAGCTTTGCCTTGGAGTGATAATGCTTGGAATTCTCTTATAAGTAATATTTCTGTTACAGGACAAGAATTAACTACAGAGTTAGGAAATGAAGCAGCTTTCCCTGGTGCAGGTTGGGGTGCAAATACTTGGAATGTTGGTGAATGGGGATCAGTTAATACAGGAAATCAATTAGTAACTGGTTTTGCAATGTCTGCAAATTTAGGTCAAATAGATTCTTTTTCTTCAACAGGTTGGGGAAGAGATACTTGGGGATCAGGTATTTGGAACGGTTTTGGAACTGTTCTTCCACTTGGACAATCAATGTCCATGGCTGTAAGCACACAAGTTTTAATTGATTCAGAAATAAATGCTGGTTGGGGAAGACTAGGATGGAATGTTAATGCGTGGGGTGTAAGAGGACAAGTTGGAGCTACAGGTCAAGCTATGACTATGGCTCAATCAAGTGTAATAATTGATAACGAAATTAATACAGGATGGGGCTCAGATGGTTGGGGTGTTGAAGGATGGGGATCGTCTATTCAAGTTGTACAACCAACAGGCCAAGTTTTAACTTTAGCCGAAGGATCAGGTGGTATTGAATTTGATGGTGATTCTAATTTAACTTTAACAGGAAATCCTTTAACTATTTCTGCTCCAGCTACTGTAGAAGCGTTTGCTTCTTTTGTAGCTGAACCTACTGGTCTTCCTTTAGGAATAAGTTTAACTTTTGAAGCTGCTGTAATTAACGCTACAGGTTTTGGAATGTCTGCAAGTTTAGGTACAGCAATTGGAGACAATATTACTATTGCAGAAATATCTGCTAAATCAGCTGTTACTTGGGGTAATTCTAATTGGGGATTCGGAGTTTACGGTAATCAACAAGTAAACACATTGACAATGTCAATGTTAGAAAATTTCTCAGGTGTCGATCCTGCGCCAGATGCTGAAGTCACTGGTCAAGCTATGGCTATGAATTTAGCACCAGGAAATACATTTAATATTATAGGAGATGCTAATATTGCTCCACTAGCTGCAATGGGTTGGAGTGATGGTACTTGGGGCGAGTCTAAATGGGGTAATGGTTTATATAGACCAGATACTGATGATATTTTTACATTAAGTATGTCACAAGGAACAGCTACTTTAGATGCCAATACTATACCTACAATTACAGGATTAACTAATTTATTTACAGCTGTTGGATCTGTTACGGAAATAACAGGGGATGCTAATGTTACTCCTACTGGATTTGGGTTGACATTTAGTCTTGGAACAGCTACAAATGTACTGATTTGGAACGAAGTTAATACTGGCACAGCACCAGTTGACCCACCGGGATGGCAAGAAGTTTCAACTAACGCTGCATAATTATAGTTTGACACTATATAAATTTTTTAATAAAATAAGAAAATCGGAGAACAAATTATGGCAAACTCTACATCGGCTAGTTTAAAACTTACAGTTCAAGCAACTGGAGAAAATTCAGGAACTTGGGGACAAATCACAAACACAAATTTATTAATCGTAGAACAAGCAATTGGTGGTTATGAAGCAGTTGGTATTACATCAGGTGCAACTTTAACTTTTTCAAATGGTGCTGTTTCTAACGGTAAAAATGCAGTATTAAAATTAACAGGTACAATCGGAGGAGCAGTTAACGTTGTTATTCCTGATTCAATTGAAAAAACTTTTATAGTTGATAACGCAACTACTGGTGCTTACACAGTAACGTTCAAAACTACTTCAGGAACTGGAGTAACTTGGGCAGCAGCTGATAAAGGCACTAAAATGATTTATTCAGATGGAACAAATGTTGTTGATACAGCATTTACAGATTTATCATCTGACTTTTCACCACAACTTTCAGCAGACCTAGATGCAAATGGTAAAAATATTACTATTGATACTGCAACAGGTATTATTGATGAAAATGGTAACCAACAAATTACTTTTTCAACAACCGGTTCTGCAGTTAACGAATTCAATGTAGCTAACGCAGCAACTTCTAACCCACCAGCATTATCAGTAACAGGTGGTGACACTAACATTGACATGAATCTTACACCAAAAGGAACAGGTAGAGTAACTTTTAATGGTCAAGGAGCAATTCAAAGTGTTGCAGAAAAAGTTACTACAGCAGCTATTGCAGCTACAGGAACAATTAACTATGATGTTCTTACTCAAGCAGTATTAAATTATACTACAGATGCAGGTGCTAACTGGACTCTAAATATTAGAGGTGATGGATCAAGCTCACTAGACTCAATTATGGACACAGGTGAATCAGTAACGGTTGCCCACATTGTTAAACAAGGTGGAACAGCATATTACAACTCAGCTGTTCAAGTTGATGGATCAAGTATTACACCAGAATGGTCGGGCGGAGCAGCTCCTTCAGCTGGAAATATTAACTCATTAGATGTTTATACATATACTATTATTAAAACTGGTTCAGCTACGTTTACAGCGTTAGCTTCATTAACACAGTTTGCGTAAAACTTAGGAGGAGAAAGAATATGCCAATAATCGGTTCTAGAGCAGCGGGATCAGCAGGAGCTTTCGGCGGAGTCGGAGGCGGAGCTAAAATTAATGACCCAGTTTCTTTTCACTATTTAGTAATCGGAGGTGGCGGCGGTGGAGCCGGTGGCCCTCCAGGAACTTCTGATAACTCCGGAGGTGGAGGAGCAGGAGGAATGATTACAAGTTATCCTTCAGGATCTACAATTGAATTAGAAGGTGGTGGATCTTACACAATGACAGTAGGCACGGGTGGACCTGAAAGTCCATCAGGACCAGTCTCTAAAGGAAACGATTCAGTATTTAACGCAACAGGATGTGCTCCTGTAAAAGTAACGTCCGAAGGTGGCGGCGGTGGACAACCATACATAGGTTCTCCTACGCCCGGTAATCCAGGAGGTTCAGGCGGAGGCGGCGGAGGCGGAGACCCCGCAAGCTCAGTAAACCCTGGAGGAAATTCTAATACAGGAGGAAATCCTGGCGGTAGAGGAAATAATGACGGCGCTGGAAACGGTGGCGGCGGCGGGGGCGGCGGCGCAGGCGCGCCTGGAGGAGACGGAGGAAATCCAGGACCCCCAAACAGTCCATCTATAAATAATAATGGTTACGGTGGAAACGGTTTATCAAATTCAATTACAGGCGGAGCTGTAACTTACGCTGGAGGCGGCGGAGGCGGCGCTAATGGTGGTAATCCTAATAATCCTTTTCAAGGAGGATCAGGTGGAGGTGGAAACGGTGTAACCGATGCCCAAGCTGGAACAGATGGATTAGGAGCTGGCGGCGGTGCGGGCGGTAGACCAGGTGGATCCGGTAAAATTATATTAAGAGCTCCAGCATGTGGAGTATTTACTGTAACTCCTGGTTGTAATACTATTACGACTGACCCGGGTGGAGATCAAATAGCAACATTCAACGTAACAGGGACATTAACAATATAATGGCTAACTTTGCAGAAATAAGATTAGAACATCCTATAAACCACGAAGAAGGTGTAACTAAATGGGTTGTAAAAAGAGTTATTAAAGTAGGAGAAGATGAAGTTCCTTCTGATATGGCTGTTGAAGGTGAAGAATATTGTAAATCTTTATTGGGTGGCACTTGGAAACAAACTTCTTGGAGTGGATCATTTAGAGGACAATTTGCAGGTATAGATCAAATTTATGATCCTGATAAAGATGTATTTTACCACAGAAAACCATACCCTTCTTGGACATTAAATGAAACTACAATGGAGTGGGAAGCACCATCAGGAGCTCCTGATGAGAGTATAAAATATACTGGTTGGACTTACGATAAAGTAATTGTTAATACAGAAACTCAAGAAGAATCAACTCAAAATGTTACTGAAGATTTAAATTATTTATATTTTTGGGATGAATCAGTACAAAAGTGGAAAGGTGTTGTGGATAGACCTGCTTCAACTGTTTTATATTTTTATTGGAACTCTGATACTCAAGCTTGGGACCCAATCGCATAATTCATAATTGACTTTATTAGTGTAAAGATTTATAACATCTATCATATAAAGGATTAAAGATGTTAATGTTAAAGAATTATTATTGGTTTTTCAAAGGCGCGTTGCCCCCAAGAAAATGTGAAGAAATTAAAAAAGTAGCCCAACAACATAAAAAAAATATTGCAATAACAGGTGCTTTTAAAAATAAAACTAAACTTAGTAAAACCGCTTTAAAACAATTACACAAAAAAAGAAAATCAAACGTCGCCTGGATGAATGATCCTTGGTTATATAATTTAATATTACCATATATAAAAATTGCAAATCAAAACGCAGGTTGGAATTTTGAATGGAGTTGGTCCGAGTCTTTTCAGTTTACCGAATATAAAAAAGGACAATATTATGGTTGGCATCAAGATCAAAATGAAACAACGTATGACTCTCCAGATCCTAATTTTCATGGTAAAACAAGAAAAGTTTCAGCTATTATACAATTAACAGATCCTAAAAAATATAAAGGTGGTGATATAGAATTTGATTTTAGAAACGCCGACCCTGAATTAAATAAGAAAAAAACGTGCAGTTTTATAGCTTGTGATAAAGGATTAAAACAACAAGGAACTATTCTTGTTTTTCCTTCTTTTTTATGGCACAGAGTTAAAGAAGTAACTAGCGGAACTAGACATTCATTAGTTGTTTGGAATATAGGATGGCCTTTTAAATGATTAAATTAAATAAAGAAAATCATTTTAGTTCACCAGTATGGTACACAGAAGCTCCTGAATTTGTAAAAGATTTAAATAAATTTGCAGATCCACACATAAAGAAATCAAAAGAAAATATTAAAATTGAAATAAAGCAGAGATCTAAAATTATAAAAAACAAAACAGATATGGGGATAGTGTATCATTCTACACCTTTAACTTTTGATAAAAACTTTTATAATTTTGCAAAATTTATTGGAACTACTTGTAAAGATCTATTAATTCAAATGGGTTATGATTTAACTTTACATCAAGTTTTTATGACAGAAATGTGGGTTCAAGAATTTCCTAAAGCTGGAGGAGGACATCACGAAATACATACTCATTGGAATGGACACATATCCGGTTTTTATTTTTTAAAAGCATCTGATAAAACTTCGATGCCTATATTTCATGATCCAAGACCTGGACATTTAATGAATGGTTTGCCTGAAAAAGATAAAGCAAAAATTACTTATGCTAGCCCAAAAGTTTTTTATCCGGCCAGACCTGGAAGATTAATGTTTTTTCCTTCTTATTTACCTCATAGTTACAATATGGATTTTGGGGTTGAACCATTTAGATTTATACATTTTAATTGTCAAGCTGTTTCTAAAGGGGCACTTAATGCACTTCAATAAACAAGGTTATGCTGTTTTAAAAAACGCTATTGATAAAAAGTTAGCTTTATTTTTGTATGATTATTTACTTTTAAAAAGAAAAGTCACTACTCATTTATTTAAAGAAAATTATTTTTCTCCTTACGACAATATTTTAGGTTCACTATCTGATACCCAAGTTCCTGAAACTTATTGTAGCTATTCTGATATAGCTATGGAAAATCTTTTAATAAATTTAAAACCTTTAATGGAAAAAATTGTAAAATTTAAACTTGTACCAACTTATTCATACACAAGAGTATATAAAAAAGGTGATATATTAAAACGGCATAAAGATAGACCCAGTTGTGAAATATCTACAACTTTAAATCTTGGCGGAGATCCTTGGCCTATATTTATCGATGGCACAGGGTCTAACAACGTTATAGACGAGTATAGAAACATACATAAACCCAATGCACCTAAAGGCACAAAAATAACTTTAAAACCTGGAGATATGTTAATTTATAAAGGATGTGATTTAGAACATTGGAGAGAAGCTTTTAAGGGTAAAGATTGTGTGCAAACTTTTTTACATTACAATAGGGCTTCAAAATCTAATAACAATAAATTTGATGGAAGGCCTTTTTTAGGTTTACCTTCTTATTTTAATAATGCTCCAAAATAAATTAACAACACCAATATTAAAAAGTAAATTTAAATATCATAAAGATATTAAAAATAAATTACTTAAATTAATTAACAAAGCTTCTTTTCCCGTAGATCAATCTAATGATAACACTTATTTAAAAAAAGGAGACAATCATAGTTTTTATAAACATGATTGGAACGACGCGTTAAATAAGAACAGACCGTGGTATAAATTAACTGGCGAAAAAATATCAAATCAATTAATTAATATGTTGAAAAAAATTAATTACGATAATGCCATTGTCCATGAGATATGGTTTCAACAATATAAATTAAATAATTTTCATGGCTGGCATTTACACGGAAGAAATTTTACTGGTGTCTATTATGTAGATTTTTCTAAGAAGCTTAAACAAAAAGGAACTGAATTTATAGATATAGGTAATCCAAAAAATAAATTTGTTTTAAATGTTAAGGAAGGAGACATGATTATATTTCCTTCAAACATTTGGCATAGAAGCCCTAAAATAAAATCAGATTCTACTAAAACTATTATTTCATACAATATAGAAAGCATTATTAATGAAACTGCATAAAAATATTCTTACAAAACAAGAACAAAAAGATCTTTTAAAATTTGTCAAGTCTGAAGTAAAAGTCTTAGGGGATTCATTTCCAGGTCTACAAACAGAATCAAATTTACATTATGATTTAAAACTACAACCTCTTTTAAAAAAAATAAAAAAATATTATAAAAACTATAAGATAATAAAATGCTGGGCTTTAAATACTACAGGTGATTTTATTTGTTGGCACCAACATAAAGTAGATTTAAGTATGGTGTATTATTTAAAAAATAAATCTAAAATAGGAACAATGTTTCAAAAAGAAAACAAAATTTTAGTTACTAAGTGTGAAGAAAATTCATTGTTTATTTTTGATGGTAAAGAAATACATTCTCCTCCCTGTCATTTACATGAAGAAAGATACGTTATAACTTTTGATTTAATAAATGAGTAGATTTGAAAATATGCTAACGGATATAAATTATCCCAGCGTCGAACAAAGAAAAAAAGAATTATGGGATATTGAAGGCATAATTAAAAATAAATCTAATCAAAAATTTAAATTTGATACAAGACCTATTTTAAAATTAAAAAATAATCAAATAGGTAAAAAAGGTTCTTTTTTTACAAAAGCAGAAAAAGTTGTATTTGAATATAAAAATGAATGGGTTATAGTAGACACGGAAGAATTACATAAATATATTAAAGAAAATAAAAAAACAATAATTGAAATTAAAGAAATACTAAACAATTTAGATTGGAATATAATATTAAAAAAATGATTAAAGATAATTTTTTACATCCAGTTTTTTTTAAAAGTATTCAAGATCATGTTTTAGGTTGGAATTTTCCTTGGTTCCTAGATAAAGTTTTAAGTAATAAAAACCATAAACAAATGTGTCATTTTTTATATAATGAGAATAAACCTAATAGCGATTATTTTAATGAACTACTACCCATACTAAATGCTCTTAAATGTAGAAGTTTAGTAAGGATGAAATTTAATTTAACGTTTAAAACAGAAAAAATAATAGAACACGGATTTCATGTAGATGAAATAGGTCAACATGAAAATATAAAAACAAGTATATTATACATGAATACTAATAATGGTTACACAACATTTAAAACAGGTAAAAAATTTAAAAGTAAAGAAAATAGATTAATAACTTTTGAAGGACATAAAAACCATACAGGAACTACTAATTCTTGCGAGCAACCTTACAGGTGTGTATTAAATATAAATTATTATTAAAATGAATATATTATCAATTTGGGTATCACACGATGGCTGCGCCACATATATTAAAAACAATAAAGTTATATGGCATACCCAACTAGATAGATATAATAAATTTAAACACCATCCTTTACCAAGTAGAGCTTTAATAAAAGAATTTGAGAAAATAAAAATAGATTTAATTATTATATCTTGTGCCGCTAATAATAAAAGAAATGAATGGTTTGAATTAATTCAAGAAAGTAAAAAATTAAAAAAAATAAAATTATTTGAATATGGTTTTAAAAAACATCATTTATTTCATGCTTATTGTGGATTAACTTGGAATCAAAATATAGGTCCTATATTGGTATGTGATGGTAATGGAACTTTTTATGAAAAAGGAATTGAAAATGAAAGTTTATATTTTTTTGATAAACATATAAAAACAGAGTCTAATAAAATTGGTGAACGTTATGAAACATTTACATTTAAATATTTTGGTCATGGGTTAGATTGTGGAAAAACGATGGCTTGGAGTTTACATGATGAAAGACCTAAAAAAATACAAAATGATTTTGAAAAGGATATGGATAACCTTATAGAAAAATGGGAAATAAAAGATGCTGTACATTTAACAGGAGGTTGTGCACAAAATGTTTTATATAATTCAAAACTACTTAATAAATTTAATAAAGTTTTTTGTGATCCTTTTAATGGTGATTTTGGTTTAAGTTTAGGAGCAGCTAATTATTACTTAGAAAATAAAATAATTAATGACGAAATATATTTAGGTATACCACAAGAAATAGATGCAAGTATTTTTTCTAAATATAATATTATAGATACAACTCCAGATGAAGTAGCAGAGATATTGATAAAAGAACCTGTTGCAATATTCCAATCAAGAAGTGAACAAGGTCAAAGAGGACTTGGAAATAGATCATTGTTGATGAATCCCGTGCATAAAGACTCTCATACTAAATTAAATAAAATAAAAAAACGAGAATGGTTTAGACCTTTTGCTTGTTCTGTTTTAAAAGAAAGAGCTAAAGAGTGGTTTGAAATGCCTATAGAAGAATCTCCACATATGATGTATGTTTTTAAAATAAAAAAAGAAAAAACTTTAACGGCTGGTTTATCTATAAATAATGATTCTAGGATACAGACTGTAAGTGAAAAAGATAATTTACATTTTTATAATTTAATAAAAGCTTTTGATAAATTAGTAAATGTTCCAATATTAATTAATACTAGTTTAAATTTACCTGGAGAAGTTCTGGTAGAAACTATGCAAGATTTAAAAGAATTATTTGAAGATAGTGAATTGAATTACATTTACCTACCTGAAATTGGAAAAATCATCAAAAAATAATACTACCAAAAAATTAAAAACCCTATATATTTAATATTATGGCCCTTAAAAAAGTCAAATTTGCAGCAGGTTTTAATAAACAAAGTGTACCTTCAGCCCTTCCAGGTCAATGGGTAGATGGAGATTTTGTTCGTTTTAGATACACCGCTCCAGAAAAAATAGGAGGTTGGGAACAATTGACTGTGGCTCAAGAAACTTTACCTGGAGCAGCTAGAGCTCAGTTAGCTTTTACCAGTCTTCAAGGAGAAAGATATACCGCTATTGGAACTTCTCAAGGTTTGTTTTTATATTATGATGAAGCTTTTTATGACATTACTCCTTTAGATACACAATTAGTAGGATCAGCTACCTTTAATACAGTTCAAAGTTCTGCAGAGGTAACTGTTAATTTAACGGGGCATGGATTAGCTAATGGAAGATACATTGTTTTTAATACCATGTCTGTCATACCTAATGGATTTACAGCGTCCTCAACATTTACTGATAATGCTTTTGAAATAAGAGACGTAACTACCAACACATTTAAAATTACTGCTCCAACAGTAGCTGTTAATCCTGGTGGAACTACTACCGGATCAGCAACTGTACAACCTTACGTTACCGTAGGACCAACTTTTCAAACAGCTGGCTATGGTTGGGGCACGTATTTATGGGGCGATTCTACATGGGGAACAGCACGAACAATTAGTAATGTAATATTAGATCCAGGTAATTGGTCTTTAGATAATTTTGGAGAAGTGTTAGTTGCTACTATTCATAACGGTAAAACTTTTACTTGGGACGCAGGAGCTACTAATCCTAGAACAATAAGAGCTTCAACATCAACATCAGGATTTTCTACTTCTGCTAATCCAACCGCTAGCAGATCTACATTAGTTTCTGATAGAGATAGACATTTATTTCATTTTGGAACTGAAACTACAATAGGCAGTGTAGCTACACAAGATCCTATGTTTGTAAGATTTTCTAATCAAGAAGATTTAAATACTTATACACCTACGGCTACTAACACCGCCGGAACTTTTAGACTAGATACTGGAAATAAAATTGTAGCAGCTTTACAAGGTAAAGATTATGTTTTTGTGCTGACTGATTTAGCAGCTTATGTTATTCAATTTGTAGGTCCACCATTTACATTTAGTGTTAGACAAGTTGGAACTAATTGTGGATGTATTGCTCAACACGCAGCAAGCTATGTCAATGGTGCTGTATATTGGATGTCTGGAGAAGGCGGATTTTTTATGTACGATGGTACTGTAAAAGCGTTGCCATGTTTAGTAGAAGATTTTGTATTTACTACTCGTAATGGAGATTTAGGAATTAATTATAATGCAGCAGACACAGTTTATTCTGCCCCTAATTCTTTATATACTGAAGTTAACTGGTTTTATCCTAAAGCAGGATCAGAACAAATTGACAGATTAGTTACTTATAATTACCAAGAAAATTGTTGGACTACAAGTTCATTAGCTAGATCTACCTATCAAGATCAAGGTGTATTTAATTTACCCTATGCTACTGAGTACAGCGCTACAACCACTCCAGTTACGGCTTTAATTAATGGTGTTACCAATAAATATGGAGCATCTATTTATTATGCTCATGAAATAGGAACTGATCAAGTTAACAGTTCGGGCACTACAGCAATTGCAGCATTTATTAGATCGGGAGATTTTGATATAGACGATGGAGAACTATTTATGTCTATGAAAAGATTTATGCCTGACTATAAATTTTTAGTAGGTGATTCAAAAGTAACTTTGTTTATTTCTGATTTTCCTTCTGATACTCAAACAGGGTCACCACTCGGACCCTTTACAATAACTGCCACTACTGATAAAGTAGACACCAGAGCGAGAGGAAGATTACTATCATTAAAAGTTGAAAACGATGCTGCAGGACAAACATGGCGTTATGGTAGTTTTAGAATGGATGCTCAACCAGACGGAAGGAGATAAAATGACAAAAAGACTAAACATTAAAAAAGCAATTAAGAAACCAGGTTCTTTAAGAAAAGCTTTAAATATTAAAAAAGGTGAAAAGATACCTTTAGATAAATTAAATAAAGCAGCTAAGGCAAAAGGTAAATTAGGTCAACGAGCTCGTTTTGCTAAAACTTTAAGAAAAATAAATAGAGCGTAATGGCTAAGTTAACTAACTATATACCTGAACCTAAACAAGAGTATGACGTAGAGAATCAAAGACAGATTATAGAATCTGTAACAACTATGAAACAACAATTAAATTTTTCTTTTCAAGAAGATTTAAAAAATGAACAAGATGCATTTAACTATTTCTTATCATGACAATACAATATAAAAATCAAGGTTTTAAACAAGCCGATATAAGTAAAGCTACAGTGCTTACTTGTCCTACTACTGCAGCAATTATAGTTAAAAGTGTTTATTGTGCAAACAATGATGCATCGTCATCTATTTTAGTAAACATGAATTTTGTTGATTCATCTGATTCAAATACTGAGTATGAATTTTTTAGAGATGATATAGCTGCTAAATCACAAGTAAATGCTTCACCTCAAGGCTTGAATTTAGAAGCAGGAGATGCTATAACTGTACAAGCAGCTACAGGTAGTAATAAAATACAAGGCCTAATAAGCTATGCTTTAATAAACAGAGAGAATGAAAACGGATAATATAATAAAAATAGATTGCACTACAGTAACTACGTGGCGTAACACTAAAACAAACGAAGTGTTTAAAGAGAAGAAAGAAGGACCTGATATAGTACAAGATGTAACTGTGCAGGTATCTCCGAAAGGTTTAGACATGATACAGAAAACAATGAAAAATGATAACAAACCAAAACCCTAAAGGCGGCACTGAGTTACAATTAGAATTTTTAACTAAGTACGTCAAAAAAGAATTGTTAGATCAAGTACAAATTTGCACCAGTGTTCCTGGTAAAATTCCTATTAATCCAAATAAAGTAAATATACTTTGGCAAAAAAATTCTTGGGACCAACCTAACTTATACCCCTGGTTTAAAAATAAAGCTAATCATCACAAGTACGATTGGTATGTATTTAATTCACATTGGAATTATGAAAAATTTAGAATGATGTTTGGTTTACCTTGTCACAAATGTTTAGTTATTAAAAATGGAATAGAAAAAATACAAAAGGCCGAATCTTACAAATCAAATCAACCTTTAAAAATTATTCATCAAAATACTCCTTGGCGAGGATTAAGTGTATTGTTAGGTGCAATGCAATTAGTTAAAAACCCTTTAATTAGTTTAGATGTATATTCATCTACAGAAATATATGGAGAACAATTTTATAAACAAAATGATCATAATTATACGGCTCTTTATAAACAAGCTAAGGAATTACCTAATGTAAACTACATTGGTTATAAACCAAATGAATACATTAGAGAAAACATACACAATTATAATATGTATGTGTATCCAAGTGTTTTTGAAGAAACGTCTTGCATATCTTTATTAGAATCTATGGCAGCTGGTTTGTATTGTATCACAACTAACTATGGGGCTTTATTTGAAACAGGTGCAGAGTTTCCTATGTATATACCTTATGACACTAATTATAGAAACTTAGCTGAGAAATTTGCTTATGGTATAGAAGCGGCGGCAGCTACTTTACATGAACCCTCTATTCAAGAACATTTAAAAGATCAATCTAAATATGTAAACACTTATTACAACTGGCACAAGCAATCTACGTCTTGGGCTAGATTTTTACAAGGAGCAATTAATGCAAAAAAGTAATACGCCCTCGGGCAAAAACAATGAACCCATCTGGTTTACTGAAACAGATTCGAGCAAAACAATAGCTCATAATGAAGATACTTATCAAACTATAAAAACAAATAAAGTAGACTCAGAAGTTACAGAAATAAATATAGGAAATGTTTCACCTTATAAAATTATGGTATGCACACCGTGTCATAGCGAGGTTACTATGCATTACACTCAAGCTGTTTTAAAATTTCAACAAGCCTGTATGAGAAAAAATATACTAGTTAGTTTTACATTATTAAAATCTTCTTTAGTCACACAAGGTAGAAATTTATGTGTAGCAAGTATGTTAAATCATGAAGATGATTACACTCATTTATTATTTGTAGATTCTGATATTGATTTTCATGCCTCTACAATATTCAAAATGTTAGAACAAGATAAAGATATTATAGGTGTACCATACCCAATGAAAACATTAAGTTGGGATAAAATGTGGAGAAGATTGCATGAAAAAGAAGATGCTATTCAAGGTCCTGATGATCTAATGTCTTCAGGATATACTTATCCAGTAAAGACAGATAATCCTAATAATGTTGAAGCAAGAGATGGTGTAATAGAACTTACTCACATACCAACAGGATGTATGTTAATTAAAAGAAAAGTATTGACTGATTTAATTGAAGCCCATCCAGAACTTGAAATATTTCAACCAACTATTATAAATGGTAAAGAAGTAAGACAACCAAATATGTATAATCTTTTTGATACTTTACATGACCCTAAAACAAAAAGATATTTCGGTGAAGATTTTGGATTCTGTCAAAGATGGAAAAATTTAGGTGGTAAAGTATACGCTTATATTAATGATTATATTACCCATATAGGTGAGTATTCTTATTGCGGTAGGTTTAGAGATGATCTTTGGCAAGGAAGTAGAGCTCTCAAATCTGTTGACGAGTCTAAAAAAATCAAATAAAGTGTAGTATTTTCAGGATATCTATGCCTGCTTAACAGTATAAATATATTTAAATTATGGCAATATCTAGATCTTTAATGAACAGACAACTTTATGCAAACGGTAGCGGTATAATGAAACTATCGCAAGAAGGTATAGGTGGTGGAGATTACAAAGGTATAGATATGGGTAGTCGAACCGGTTTTGGAATTCTTGATAAAGTTACAGATAGAGTAAGAAAATTAATACCAAATGAAATAGCAGATATAGCCGTTAAGGCTGCTCCTTTTGTAGCTCCATTTAACCCTGCTCTTGCAGGTGCTATGGCGGGTATTGGTAGTTTTGATCAAACAGGAAATTTTGGTGATGCATTTAAAAGAGGTGCATTGACATATGGCGGAGGACAAGTTGGAAGATACATTGGTGGTGCGGGATTCCAAGGTAATCCTTTTGGAGATGGTGGAGCATTCACAGGTGGACTACAAGGTTTCAAAGGTGGATTTAGTTCTCCTATAGGTACAGAGACTGGTCTTGGTAAGTTCTTCTCGAACCGAGGAACTACAGGAGTCGAAGGCGTAAATGAAACTATTACACCCACAAATTTAAATGATTACTCAGGAACAACTACAGAAATCATACCCACAAATTTAAATGATTACGCAGGTAAAGCTACAGAAGCATTAGCTAGTGAAGTATCATTAGTTCCACAAGCAAAACCAGATCAAGGGTTTTTCTCAAGTATTGTAGAAAAATTTCAAAACAAAGACTATTCAGGTTTAGGCAGAGATGTATTAGATAAAGCTAAAGAAGGTGGTAAAGCTTTATTTACTAAACCAATTCCAGGACAACCTGGAAAGACACAGCTAGACAAAGCAGCAGTATTTGGGGCAATAGCTTTTACATCCTCATATATAGAAGCTAAAGCACTAGCCGCTGAACTAGGAGTTGATGAAGATTTAACTGAAGCAGAGTATGATGAATTAAAAAAAGCAGATAAGCAAGAAGAGTACGCAGGTTATTTAACTAATTTTTTTAGTGGTAAAAAAGACGGCGGAAGAATAGGGTTTGCAGAAGGAACACCTGACTCTAGTGATAATTCATTTTTTAATTTAATAAATAAAATATCTCCACTATTTGTTGATGAAGATGGAGACTATCGTTCTGGATTACAAAAAGCAAAATTTGCTTTATCTGATTTCATAGCAGGTAAAGGATATGATTACGTAACAGGAGCTGAATGGTACAATAAATTAGATGAAGATACTCAAAGAGAAATATTATTAATGAAACAAAAAATTAGAGATAATCCAGAAGCATATTCATTTAGTCCTAGAATGAAAGAGTTAACAGAACAACCTGTTTATGATGAAGAGTTTGCAGGAAAATTTGGTTATGGTAGTAGATATGCGGAAGGTGGAAGAATAGGATTTAAGTTTGGTACTAAACCAGACGATGCAGAAGTAGGTATCATGACTATTGACGTTGAAGCTGGTGATAATGAAGACGAAGAAGATATGAAGATGGCAGGTATTACATTTAGTAGAGCCGAAAGAGCTTATTTGTTTAAAAAACTTGGTGGTAGTAGTACATCAGGTAAAAATAAATCAATGCCTAATTTATATTACATTTTAAATGATCCTGGATCTTATCCTGCTGATGCTAAAGTATTAAAAGAAATTGCTATTATGGGTATGGGTAAAAAAGACGGCGGAAGAATAGGTCTTAAAGGCGGATCAGGTTCTTCTGATAGAGTAGCACAATTAATGTTAGAAAGAGACTATTTACTTTCTAAAGATGAAGATGTTTCTTTTATAGATATAGAACTAGAAAGAGACTTTGGAATTAAAATGAAAGCCGAGGGTGGTATTATGGAAGCTAAAATGCCAACAGGTCAAATAAGAAAAAACAATGCTGGTGTAGTTGAGAGAGACTACAGAGATGAAGGTGGTTTTGTACCAGTCGGTATTAAAGAAAGAGCTGATGATGTACCAGCTATGTTATCTAAAAATGAATTTGTAATGACTGCTGATGCTGTACGTGGTATAGGTAATGGTAGTGTCGAAGAAGGATCTAAGAAATTATACAACACAATGAAACAAGCAGAAAAAGTAGGTAAAGCATAATGGCAGCAACAGATTATACACAAACAGTAAGACGATC
>WLWH01000141.1_pt1 | contig 59893 bp, 89 predicted proteins | sample 6712741 | NCBI WGS metagenome assembly WLWH01 (sample SAMN12718694, study PRJNA515312) | sponge metagenome | isolation source: marine sponge | host: Mycale hentscheli | place: New Zealand: South Island, Marlborough, Capsize Point | collected 2003-05-01 | reverse complement strand
GGAATCATCGGGAATGTTTTCGGACAGACCTTATCGAATAACTTATGAGGAAGTTAGTAATGATACAAGACCTATACAAACAAAAAAGGTCCTTGGAGTTGAAGTGGGAACAAGAGCATCTATCTAACGGTAAATATACTCTTGAAATGGTCAGAATTGATGACAAAGTTAAAAAAGTTATCACTGATATTAAGCTGGAAGAAGCAGCTATTGCTCACAGACAAAACACTGTAGAAGGTGTTGCTCCACAAGTTTCAGTAGCTACTTAGTCAAAAGCTACATCGTTGGAAAAATCCAATCCACATTACAGGCTCTCTTGCGCTCTAATCAAATCTAGTATATAAAATAATCACTATACAATAATAAGTTTATGTAGACGCGTATAGTCGACGGCCTAGAGACTACATAAACGTAACTAGGAGGATAACACTATGGCAAATACTACGTTCCAAGGACCAGTAATATCTAAAAATGGATTTTTTACTACAGGTCCGGCTAATGTTGTAGATGCTGATTCGAGCACATCATTAACAGTTGCTTCTCATGCGGGAAGAATTGTACATAATAATGCTGCTGGAGCAGTAACTTACACATTACCAGCAATCAACGCTAACTCTGATTCTGCAGTTGCAGGACCAGGAGCAGATCTAAACAATCTAAGTAACATAGGTGCAAGTTTTGAAATTTTTGCATCAATTACTAAGACTGGAGATTTTGTTGTACAAGTTGCAAACTCTAACGATGTTATGGTAGGAGGCGCAAAATTTATTGACGACTCTTCTGACAACATAGTTGGTTTTGAAACTGTTGCAGCATCAGACACTATTACTTTAAACGGTAGTACAACTGGTGGTGTAACTTATGCAAAAGTTACATGTACTGCAATTAGTTCTACTCAATGGAAAGTTGATGTAGAGTCTGGTTGTACTGGTACACCAGCAACACCGTTTAGCGCGGCAGTAAGTTAATAATTAATTTAGTGTGGGGCTTCGGCCCCACATTTAAATTTAGGAGAATATAAAATTATGAAGAGTGATGTAAAAGCAGTAAGAGTTACAGGTACTGGTGCAGTATTCGCAGGAAGAACAAGACTAAGAGGAATGATCTTAGCTTCTGATGCTGGCGGAGCCGGAACTATAATCTTACAAGACAACAGTGATAGCACAACTTTATTTCAAGGAGATTGTCCAAATGGTGATGTCTTTGCATTTAACATTCCAGAGGATGGCGTACTTTTTCCAGGCGGAATGAAAGTTTCTACTATTACTAATATTGCAGCGGCGACGTTATTAATAGACAAGTAGGAGGCTAAATGGCTAACACTACCTCTGGAACTACAACGTTTGATAAAACATTTGCTATCGATGAAATAATCGAAGAAGCATATGAAAGAATAGGTATGCAAGGTGTATCTGGTAATCAGTTACGTCAAGCAAGAAGATCTTTAAATATAATGTTTCAAGAGTGGGGAAATCGTGGTCTTCATTATTGGGAAGTAGCAAATAACAGTTTTACATTAGTAGATGGTCAAGCAACATACACAATGTTTAGATCAACAGGTGATGGTACTTCAAGCACTACTGCAGTTTATGGTGTTGATGATGTATTAGAAGCTAGTTATAGAAACAACAATGTTGATACACCTCTAACTAAAATAGCAAGATCTGCATATCAAGCTTTATCAAATAAAACTTCAGAAGGAACACCAACTCAATACTTTGTACAAAGACTTATTGATAGAGTTACAGTCACTTTATATTTAACTCCTGGTTCTACAGAAGCAGGTAAGTTTATAAATTATTATTATGTAAAAAGAATCCAAGACGTAGGGGCCTATACAAATGCAGCAGATGTTCCGTATAGATTTGTACCTTGTATGGCTTCTGGTTTAGCATTTTATTTATCACAAAAATTTAAACCACAATTAGTTCAACAAATGAAACTGTTATATGAAGATGAATTACAAAGAGCATTATCAGAAGATGGCTCTCCATCTAGTACATATATCAGTCCTAAAGTTTATTATCCGGAGGCATAATGGCATTATCCTCAGGTAAATATGCAAAATTTATTTCAGACAGATCAGGATTAGAGTTTCCATACTCTGAAATGGTAATAGAATGGAATGGTGCAAGAGTACATACTTCAGAGTTTGAACCAAAACAACCACAATTAGAGCCTAGACCATATTCAGCTGATCCACAGGGTTTATTAAATGCAAGACCGGCTAGAACTGAGCCTGCTGTAGCAAGATTATTGACATTAAATCCTTTATCTATAACAAGTGGTTCCCAAGTGGTGACTGTATTTGAAGAAAACCATGGTAGATCTACTAGTGATACTGTTAGATTTAGAAATGGAGAGGGCCAAGATGGTATTTCAGACTCTGATATTAATAACGCTTCGGGATTTACAATTACAGTTACAAGTGTTAATAATTATACTTTTACGGCTAGTGGTACAGCCACGGCTACAACAAAAATAGGAGGAGGAAGTATAACTGCAGGACCAGTTACACTAACACCATAATGTCAGGATTTACATACACAACACTAACAGCAGCTATTTTAAGTTATACTGAAACAGATTCAAACGTTCTAACATCTACAGTTACAGATGATATTATTGAAAACGCAGAATTTAAAATTTTAAGAGACATACCACTTGATGCATATAAAAAACAACAGCTAGGTAACTTGATCACAGGACAATCTACAATAAATACACCTGCTAAAACTCTTTTTATAAAAGGGATACAGGTATACGACTCGACTTCCGCAGCGACCGGATCTAACTCTTATTTAGAGAAAAAAGATGAAACCTATTTACAGGAATATATTCCTGCGGAAACATCTACTGGAAAACCTAAATATTACGCTATGTTTGGTGGAGCGACTGGTACTTCAGATACTACGTCAGGAAGAATATTATTTGCTCCAGTCCCAGATACTACATATAAATTTAAGATTCATTATGAGACTATCCCAGATGGGCTATCGGGTTCAAATGCTACAACATACGTCAGTCAATACTTTCCTAATGGTTTGTTATATGCTTGTCTTGTAGAAGCATATGGATATTTAAAAGGCCCAATAGATATGTTGACACTATATGAAAATAAGTATAAACAAGAGGTACAGAAGTTTGCTGCAGAGCAACTTGGTAGACGTAAAAGAGACGACTACACGGACGGAACAGTTCGTATACCAGTCCCTTCTCCGTCACCGTAATTAGGAGAATAAATTATGGCAATAACATCGGCAATTTGTACAAGTTTCAAAGTAGAAATTTTAAAAGGGGTGCACAATTTTACAGCATCTTCTGGAAATACATTCAACTTAGCTCTGTACACAAGTTCGGCTTCACTAGGAGCTGCAACTACAGCGTACACAACATCAAATGAAGTATCAGGGTCTGGATACACAGCAAAAGGAAATGCACTTACAAGTGTTACACCGGTTGCTGATAGTACAACAGCAGTTTGTGATTTTTCAGATACAAGTTTTACATCTGCATCTTTCACAGCAAGAGGTTGTATGATTTTCAATGATTCAGCTTCAGGAGATCCAGCAGTTTGCATAATTGATTTTGGATCAGACAAAACTGTAACAAGTGGAACTTTCACAATTCAATTCCCAGCAGCAGACGCATCTAACGCTATAGTCAGAATAGCTTAAGGAGTAGCGACGGATGTCCGTTACTAGAACTTTTACAGTAACGGTGGCAAGCACCGGAGATGGCAATAAGTATGTCATTGATGGAGTTCAACAAGATACAGTTACTCTAGCTGAAGGTTACATATACAAATTTGATCAAGCAGATAGTTCTAATTCCTCTCACCCTTTAAGATTTGCAACAGCCACGGACGCAGCTGGTGGAACTGAATACACAACTGGTGTAACTACCAGTGGCACACCAGGACAAGCGGGTGCTTATACACAAATAATAGTCGCAGCCTCTGCACCAACATTATATTATTATTGTTCAAACCATGGCGGAATGGGTGGTCAGGCAAATACTGTAAACTCAGATACATGGGGAGTTTTACCTTGGAACCAAAACACATGGGGGTCACAAGATTCTATATCTGTTGATGTTACAGGTTTTGGTTTAACTACAGCAATAGGAGATGGCACAAATATGGGTGTGCCTCAAACAGGTTTTGGTGGAAGAACTTGGAGTACCGGTGAGTGGGGATCTGTTAATGACAACTCTTTAACACTTACAGGCCTTGGATTAACAACAGCATTAAACGCAGATGGTGTAGCAGCTTATAGTGTTAATGGTTGGGGTAGAAATACTTGGAACTCAGAATCTTGGGGCGATAGTAATAACCCTGTCGTAACTTTAGATGGTTTTGGTTTAACTTCTTCTCTTGGTTCAGATGTTGAAGCTTTCAACTTAACAGGTTGGGGTGGTACTGGTTGGAACGTTGGAGAATGGGGTAACGTAAACGATAACAGTGTTGAACTTACAGGTTTAGGATTAACAGCAAGCGTTGGTACAATAACAGAAGCATACAACGAAGTTGGTTGGGGTAGAGAAAGTTGGGGTGAAGAAGAATGGGGAAGAGCAAATGATTTTGCTATAGTTTTAACAGGTCAGTCTGCAACTTCTTCTGTTGGAGCATTATCACCTGCAGATGTAGAAGGTATTACAGGACAATCAGCTACAACAAGTGTTGGAGCACCAACAATAATAGGAAATGTTTCTTTAACTTTAACTGGTCAATCAGGAAGTACTTCGGTTGGAGCAGTTACTGCAGCAGATGTAATGTTACCAACAGGTCAGTCTGCAACTTCTTCTATTGGATCAGTGGTTATAGAAACGGCTTACAATATAACTGGTGTTTCTGCTACTGTTTCTTTAGGTGGAACAGATGAAACTTCAAACCCTATTGTAATACCAACTGGATTATCTCTCTCATCTGGTCTAGGATCTTTATCTCCTGCAGATGTAATGGGTTTAACTGGTGTTTCTGCAACAAGTAGTGTAGGATCATTGACACACGTTATTAGTTTAGATATAACACTTGACGGACAGTCATTATCTAGTAATGTAGCTGCATTTGGAACATCAACCGGTTTTGGAATACAAGCATATGAAGCTGTTGACACTGGTTCAAATACAACATATAGTGACGTAGCATAGGAGAAAAGAATTATGGCATCGACATACACACCTTTAGGAATTGAACTTCAAGCAACTGGTGAAAACGCCGGTACGTGGGGGACAAAAACTAATACTAACTTACAAATTATCGAACAAGTATCTGGTGGATTCACACAGCAATCAATAGCTGGTGGTGCACAAACAACTACTTTATCAGTTTCTGATGGTTCAACTGGAGCTGTTCTATCTCACAGAATGATAGAATTTACTGGTTCAATTACAGGAAACCAAGTAGTAACAATTCCATTAGACGTTCAAACTTTTTATTTTTTAAGAAACTCAACATCAGGTGCATACACAGTACAATTTAAATATGTATCTGGATCAGGAGATTCTATTACTTTCTCTGCAACAGATAAGGGTGATGCCGTTATATTTGCTGCAGCAGATGATGGAACTAACCCTAATATTGTAACAATCAATACAGGTATTAAATCAGTTGTTGAAGATACTTCACCACAATTAGGTGGTAATTTAGACACTAACTCACAAAATATTATAATTGATGATGCACATTTTATATCTGATGAAAACAATAACGAACAAATTATTTTTCAAACAACAGCATCAGCAGTAAACCAAATAGATGTAACTAACGCCGCAACAGGTAATGCACCAAGCATAGCTGCAACTGGTGGAGATACTAATATTGATTTTAGTCTTGCTGGAAAAGGTTTAGGAAGAGTAGCTTTAGGTGCCGGTAGTGTACAACAGTTAACAGAAAAAATTACAGTTACTGCTACTGCAGCTACAGGAACAATTAACTTTGATGTAATTACACAACCAGTTTTATATTATACATCTGCATCAACTGGTAACTACACTCTAAATATTAGAGGAGATGGTTCAAATGCTTTAAATGCAATTATGGACACAGGTGAAGCATTAACTATTGTACATTTAGTTACAAACACAGGATCAGCATATTATAACAACGCAGTTACAATTGATGGATCAAGTATAACACCAGAGTGGCAAGGTGGTTCAGCACCTTCAGCCGGAAACGCTAACTCTATAGATTCTTACACTTACACTATCATTAAGACTGGTGATGCTGCTTTCACAGCAATAGCATCTCAAACGCAGTTTGCGTAATAAAGTAGGAGGATAAGACATGCCATTATTAGGAACAAGAGCCGCAGGTTCAGTATACGGATACGGACGTGGAGGCGGACGAGGACCATATGCAATTGAATATATGGTTGCGGCCGGTGGTGGCGGCGGTGGAGCGACATCGGGAGCCGGAGGAGGCGCGGGAGGACTACAAGTTTTTTCTGACGTTGACGCAGCTCCAGATACCCCTTACTCAGTTACAATAGGAAGTGGTGGATCAGGAGGATCCAACGCTGTTGGAGGTTCAGGATCTAATTCTTCTTTTGGACCACAGTCATCAACTGCTGGAGGAAGAGGAGCAAATTCAAGTTCTAGAAACGGAAGTCCAGGTGGATCTGGCGGAGGATCGGGATCTGCTGGTGGAGGATCTGCAGGATCTGGAATATCAGGTCAAGGAAATTCTGGTGCACAAGGAGCAGGTGGAGGAAAAGGCGGCGGTGCCGGTTATCAATCTCCTGGTCCAGGATACACATACCCAATCAATAGTGGATTTTATTCACGAGGTGGTGGATATGGTAACAACACAGGTTTTAACCCACAACCAGCTAACTCGGCACATGGTGGCCCAGGAAGAGGCGCTGGAGGAACGGGTGGAGCAGCCGGTTCAGGTATTGTAATTGTTTCTTATGATGGAACAACACAAGTAGGAACAGGTGGATCGGTTTCAACAAGTGGTGGACGAACACTTCACACATTTACTTCTAGTGGAGAGTTTGTTTCATAATGGCACATTTTGCAGAAATAAAACAATCTAATGATAAAGTTTTAAGAGTTGTTGTTTTAGATAACGCTGACATAGACGCTAACGGTGGTGACTATTCAGAAAGTGCTGAACAATACGTAGCAAACAAAATACCTAACGACCCAGGTTATGATGGAGAATACCCAGCAACATATTGGAAACAAACATCATATAACAACAATGCAAGATACAACTATGCAACCGTAGATGGCACTTGGGATAATGCTAATCAAGCTTTTATAGACCCACAACCTTTTTCTTCATGGACTCTAAGTGCTAATTTTTTATGGGAGCCACCTGTGGTTTACCCTACATCTGCTGAAATTGATGGTGTTGACATTCAATTAATATGGAATGAAGCTGATCAAAAATGGCAGTGTTACAAAGATCAAGACCCTTTTCCTATGTATGACTGGAATGCTGTTGACCTTGAATGGACAGCAACAGGCGAAAACTACTCAGTTTAATTGACTAAATAAAACCATTTGCTATAATATGGCAGATGTTTACGAAAGAAATATACTACTACTTTAAGAATGCTTTGCCCCCTAGATTATGTGAAGACATAATTAGATTTGGTAATGAGTCTAGTAAAGAAGTAGGAGTCATTGGTATAGAACAAGGTAGAAAAAATGCTATCAGAAAGCTAACCAAAAAAGAAAAAGCAGAGCCTAGAAAAATGAGAAAGTCTACTATTGCATGGTTAGATGATCCTTGGATATACAAAGAAATTCAACCTTATGTAGAGTTAGCTAATCAACAAGCTGGTTGGAATTTTGATTTAACGACAGTAGAAAAGATACAGTTTACTGAGTATCGTCCAGGTCAATTCTATAATTATCATCAAGACAATTTTCATAATGAAGGCTTAACAAGAAAAATATCTATGACTGTTAATCTAAGTAAAGATAGTGACTATGAAGGTGGAGATCTAGTCTTTAAAACAATTGACAGACAAAATCATAATATTATAGAAATAACAGATAAAGAGTTCAGACATCAAGGAACCCTATGTGTATTCCCTTCTTTTGAAGTACACAAAGTATCACCAGTTACAAAAGGTGTAAGGTATTCTTTGGTACTATGGACGTTAGGAGAAAAGTTCAGATGAAAGAAACAAAGTTTACAGAAATTGCATTAGTGCAAAATATTAAATTAAATACTAAAGCTATCGCTAGTGCAATTAATAAGACACCCTCATCATCTATTTTAGATGATACTAGATCCGTTACAAAGACAGATGTTGATGTAGCTGATTATTCTCAGAAGCCATACGGCATGGAGTTTTTTAAAAAAGTAAAATCATCTATACGAGTATTTGCTAAAAAATATAATCATGCAGAGTTACGAGTTACTAACTATTGTTTTATTCGTATGAAAAAAGAAGATCAAGTAGACTACCATAGTTCTTTTGAATCTAACTTTGTAGGTATTTTTTTATTAGAAAAATCTGAAAAAGATCATCATGTTGTATTTTTTAATAATGAAAAAGCAAAAGATGTTAAGGTCGATATGAAACCTGGTGATCTATTATTATTTCCTGCTCATCTATTAAGGAAGTTTCCAAATTTAAAAACAAATAAAATGTACACTTATATAGTATTTGATTTTCATTTAGATAAACCAAGAATGTATGAAGAAGAATAGTTTTGAAAAAGAAGGTTTTCTAGTAATTAAGAAAGCAATCTCCACAGAATTAGCTAAGTTTTGTTTTGATTACTTTAACCTAAAAAGAAAGGTAACATCTAAACTCTTTGAAGACAGAGAGATATCTCCTTATACTAAATTTTTAGGACACTGGGCAGATCAACAAGTTCCTAAAACATACTCACACTATTCAGATTTAGTTATGGAAACTCTTTTATTAAAATGTAGAAAGATATTAGAGAAAGAAACTAAATTAAAATTAATTGAAAATTACTCTTATGCAAGGATCTATAAAAAATTTGATACTTTGTTTAGACATAAAGATAGACCTGAATGTGAAATATCTTGCACCATGAATTTAGGGGGCGACCCTTGGGCTATATATGTAAAAAATAAAAAACAACATAAGATAATGCTAGCTCCAGGTGATCTAATTATCTATAGAGGCTGTGATCTAGAACACTGGAGAGATGTGTTTACTGGTGATAACTGCACACAAGTTTTTCTACACTACAGTCCTAAAAATAAAAAAGACATAAATAAGACAAAATATGATGGTAGACCTTTTATAGGATTACCTGAATTTTATAAAGGCAAAAAATGATTTCGTTGTATATTCACTCTAGTCACGATGGATCCGTGACTTGCATAAAAGATAAACGTCTATTGTTTCATCACCAGATAGATAGGTTTAATAAATTTAAACACACATCTATGCCTCATCTTGCTTTCTTTAAAAAACTTTTAAGACTAAATGAAAAAGTAGACAAAGTTGTATTTACGTTTTTTATAAAAGATAACGCAACTATTATTTGGGAGAAGTATCTAAAACGATTAAGAATAATTGATAAGTCAACAGAAGTTATTTATGTCACTGACAAACACCATATCTATCACGCATCGTGTGCTAAACTTTTTCATCCCTATGCAAATTATTTTTTAGTTTGGGACAGAGAAGGTATGACCAACAAAGATAACGAAACAGAACAAGAGACTATGTACAACAATAAGTTTACCAAAATATATTCTAATGTAAGAAAAGGTAATGGGTCCAATATTGGTTTAGGCAGAAGATATGATGCAGCTACTATAGCCTGTGGCTTTAACGATTTTGAAGAAGGTAAGACAATGGCACTAGCACAATACAAAAGACCGGGTGCTGCTTTCTTTGAACAGAGAAGGTTAGAAAAAAAGAGTTTAGTTTTATTACAAACATTAGAGATGTTACATTTTAAAAAAGGAGACACTGTTTGTTTGACAGGAGGAGTTACACAAAATGTAATTAATAATTCTAATTTAAAAAATAAATTAAAAGATATTAAGATTGTAGCAGATCCTTTTAATGGTGACTTTGGTATATCCTTAGGCGCTGCTGCCTACCATGAAAACTTACACAAAGTTTATATGCCAATTAAAAGTATATATACAGGTCTAGAAACTAAAATAGATATTAGTAGATTTGATAAATACAATAAAAAGAAAGTTGAGTACAAAGAAGTTTGTGATGTGTTACAAAAAGAACCTGTTGCTATCTTTCAATCTAAATCTGAACAAGGTCAAAGAGGTTTAGGAAACCGATCATTACTATTAGATATAAATGCTAAAGATGCTATTAAAAAAATAAACGCAATAAAAAAGAGAGAATGGTTTAGACCCTTTGCTTGTTCTATTTATGAAAGAGATGCTTCGACTTGGTTTGATACTAAAGGTGAATTATCTCCTTATATGATGTTTACATACAAATCAAAAAAACCAAAGCTTACTAAAAACGTTTGTTGTGTAAACAACACGAGTAGAATACAAACAGTAAATCAATATTCAAACTTTGGTCTGACTTGTTTACTAAGAACAAATAAAAAATTTTACAACAGACCTTTGTTATTAAACACTAGTTTAAATCTACCTGGCCACACTTTAGTAGAAACCATAGATGATCTTTTATATATGTTTGAAACAACACCTTTGAACTATATTTATTTTCCAGAAGAACACACACTAATAAGTAAGAATGATATTTAAAACAAAAGTAAAAGAACACAGTTCGATAAAAGATAAGCTAGTAAAAGCAATAGAAAATGCTGAAGGAGAAGCATATGAGTCTATTGAAAAAACTGACTGGCATTTACAAAATGTACCAAGAGAGTATATGCATATAGCAGTGCCAATACTTAAACCCTATATACGAGAGTTAATAAAACATTTGTACAAAGAACATCATGATATAATAAAAGCTAATCTAAGTAATTCTTGGTATCAAATATATAAGAAAAATTCTCAACATACTTGGCATACACATACTAAAACTCAGTTAGCTAACGTGTATCTTGTAGAGTTACCTGAAAAGAAATATGCTACAAAATTTTTAAACCATAAAACAGTTAATCTAGAAGAAGGCGATATACTGACTTTTCCATCGTGGTATCTACATTCTTCACCTATTATTAAATCAAATAAAAGAAAAATAATTATTGCATATAACTTAGATATGGAGTGCTTAATATGATGTGGCCAACTATCTGTATAGATAACTTCTTTAATAATCCTAAACAAGTTTTAGAATATTCAAAGACTTTAAAATATACACCAGCTGAGAAAGGTAACTGGCCAGGTGTAAGATCAAAAGCTATACATGAGCTAGACAACGATTTCTATACTCACATAGCAACTAAAATGATAGCAGCATTATACCCTAACGAGTGGCAAGATATAGGTTGGTTAGCTAATAGTTATTTTCAAAAGATAGATTCTAGATGGAGAGGACCAGGTTGGGTACATAAAGATGTTCATCAACAGTTTTCATCTATTATTTATTTAAATGGCGATGCTAGTTGTGGCACTTCTTTGTATAAAGAAAACACACATGAAACAGTTCCTCTAGTAAACAATATGAAGACGTCTTCTAATTTAAAACCTTCTAAGATGAAGACTGCAGAATATAAAAAAGAATTAGAAAAACATAACAATAAGTTTACAAAAACAGTTTCGTTTAACTCTGAAATAAATAGATGTATTATGTTTGATTCTTATCAATACCATGCGGTAGACAATTTTAATAAAGACGATGATAATGAGAGAGTAACTATAATAACTTTTTTCAACAGTATTTTTAGACATGATGGTAAACCTTTGAATCCACATGCCGGGGAGAGTTCTAGAATATGAATCTAACATACTGGTTTCCAACTGTACTAGGAGAATCGACTATGCCTAATGCAGATCAAGAATACAAAAAACTAAAACCACACATAGAGAAGATTGTAAAAAAATCTGGTAAATGTTTTAATTACTACCCTATTCACAAAGATAAAAAATTTAAAAACATAAATGACTTTGTTTTAAAAGAAACAACAGAGTATGCTAAAGCACACAGTTTTGATGCACCCACAATACAAGAGTCATGGTTTAATAACTATAAACCTGGAGACACTAACGATCCACATACACACGCAGGTTCGCATCTAACTGCAGTGTTTTATTTGGTAGGTGAAAAAGATGATTCAGCTTTATTGATATACAGTCCAGTTCCAACAGACATGTCTAACCCTAGTAAAAAAACAGTTACTGATCCACACAATAGAAGTAATCCTTTGACATCAGAAACATGTATCATAAAACCATCTAACGGGTTCTTGTGCATCTTCAGAAGTTTTATTACTCACCAGGTCCCATTAAAAGTAAATAAATCACCAAGGATATCTTTAACCTACACATTCAATGTTTAAACATTTTACAAAACATTTAAAGAGTGTTCGATATCCCAAGAAACAAGAAACATGGGACGTATCAGGTATACTAGGAAATGAAAGATATAACTTTGATATAAGAAGACTAGATGAACCACAGAAATTTACGACTGCAACTAAAGCTACTAAGCTGGTGTTTGATCTACCTACTAAATTTGTTATTGTAGATTCACAAGAACTACATGCTTACATATTTAAAAATAAGATAAACTATCTTATACTAGATGACATAGTAAAAGAACTAGAATGGAATATAATATTAGATAAATGATTAAGTTAAATAAATGTATAAAAAGTAAAGTATTAAAGTCTTTCTTTTATCTAGAAGGTAACATAAAAATAAACAGTCAGTATTTTATTGAGAAAATAAAACAAGGCTGTAGTCAAGAAGACAACCTAAATGGTCAGACTAATATTAAAGGCAATCAAACTTCATGGAAATATTTTAATGATGACCCTGCATTTTTAAATGCAATAGATGAAATAATTACTTGTTTAGATAAAAATGTAGACTTACCTTCATACGAGCTTAAAGACTCTTGGGGTTTTAATCTAGGATATGGGGGTAAAACAAAAGAACACAACCATATACCACACCTATGGTCTGGTGCACTGTATCTAAATAGCCATAACCAAACCTTAGATTTTAATGAGATAAAAAGAAAAGTTAAACCGGAACCGGGGAACTTTGTTTTGTTCTCAGCTTTTTTAAAACACAAGTGTAATCAGAATAGAAGTAAAGATGTTAAGTGGGGAATTAGCTTTAATTTAAGTCCAAGATAAGATATAATGAATTATGTTTAGAAAGAAAATAACAATACAGTATAAGGACCCGTTTGATTATAAAATAATTAAAGATATGTTTAAGGTCATTCCTAAAAACTATCCTCCTTACTTTGGTGCAATGCCTAAGACAATGTTTAATCCTTTTACAGGACATGCAAGACCAGATCAAAAAACAATAAAAAGTTGTTCAGGTTTTATAAACTTATACAAAAGATCAATCTTAGTATCTTCTCCTTTTGATATTTATTTAGAGTTTGATGAGAACAGAATAATAACAGAAGAAATAGGAAAAACAGGTTGGAAGATAACTACTCAACAAAATAACGCACAGTTATTAAATTATGCAAATAGTAAAAACTATAAATTTTTAATAAAACTAGAACTACCTATCTATTTAAAAAGTGATGCATCAATAGTTATGTTAGACTCTTTCTATCATTTTAATAAATACGAAATTATACCCGGTATAATTAATAAGAAGTATGAGTCGATAATATCTTTTTTTATGCCTGTAAGAAAAAGACAGACAGAACTATATATAAAGCAAGGAGACCCTTTGTTTTTAATAGTGCCTATGTGTGAAGATAAAATAAAACTTAAGATAAAAAAGAACAATAATGTATCTACACAGAACACAACACTTACTTTCTCTTCTTTAAAAGAATTTGTAATGGATAAACTTACATGATAAAAATTCAAAAGAATTTTTTAGATACAGATGTATTACAAAATATAAACAATGCAGTAATGCAGACTACCTTCCCTTGGTATTATTCTGGTATTACAAATGCAGAAGATAAGAACAAGCAATTCTACCATACCTTTTATCATAACAATCATATCAACAGTGAATACTATGACTTAGTTAGACCTATATTAATTAAACTAAAGCCAGTAGTGATTATGAGAATTAAATTAAACCTATTATTAAAGACACCCAAAATTATAGAACACGATGATCATACTGATGTAAACTCTGAAAGTATTACTTCATCTATACTTTATTTAAATACCAATAATGGTTATACTAGATTTAAAAATAGAAAGATAATATCAGAGGAAAACAAGTTAGTTACTTTTCCTTCAGCTGTAAAACATCATGGGACGACATGTACTGATGCAGAGGAAAGACTGGTATTAAATATAATGTATGTCAGATAAAAAAATAAACTACGAATACTTTTACTTTGGACCTTTTCTATATAGAGTAAAATTATCAAACAAAGAAATAGATCAGATAAAAAAACTTTGTACGCAAAAGAAAGATATACGAAAGACTTTAGCTGGTTTAATAAAAAAAGAGTTTGAAGTAGATAGTAAAAAACTATACCCAATAATATCACCTTATTTACAAAGCTATATACAAGCAGCTCAGCAACACTGGGGCACTTACTATGGACACAAAACAGAGTTAATAAGTAGTTGGGTTAATTACATGACTAAGTATGAGTCTAATCCTATTCATGGACATAGCTATGATCTGTCTTTTGTATTGTATACAGAGATACCACCTGGATTAAAAAAAGAAGCTGAAGATACAGTAAGTAATAACACCAAACCTGGTGTTATAAATTTTGTAAATAAATTAGAGCTACATAGATATGAATTAAATGTTCAGTCTTTTATTCCAGAAGTTGGAGATATGTTTATATTTCCAGGTACTTTGAATCATTTTGTCAACAGTTTTCAAAGCGAAGGGGAGAGAGTATCTGTATCTGGCAACGTAAAAGTGGTTTGATTCCCCTATAAAAACAAGATATAGTGCCAAATTATGTTACAGAAAATAGGCTTTCAACCAGGTATAAATAAACAAATCACACCCACAGGGGCAGAAGGCCAGTGGATAGACTGTGATAACGTTAGATTTAGATATGGTATACCTGAGAAAATAGGTGGTTGGAATCAACTAGGACAATTAAATTCAAACGAATTAACAGGTGCAGCTAGGGGTTTGCACCATTTTGTAAATACGGCCGGTAGAAGGTATGCTATAATAGGCACTAATAGAATACTATATGCTTTTTCTGGTAATGTATTTTATGACATACACCCTATAAAAAGCACTACAACTCTTACAAGTGCTTTTACTACTACAAATGGATCAACTTCAGTTACTATAACTTTTTCTACAGCTCACAATATAAACCCACAAGATATTGTGTTGTTAGATAATTTTTCATCTATTACTGGTTCTAACTATACTGCCTCTGATTTTGACGATAAAAAATTTATGGTTACTTCTGTTCCTAGTGGGACAACAATAACTATTACAATGCCATCTGCAGAATCAGGATCTGGTGCAACAGCATCTGGCGGTATCAGAGTACAACATTATTATCCAGTTGGAACTCCAGTTCAAGAAAAAGGATTTGGTTGGGGCCTAGGAACTTTTGGTGGTGTAGCTAATGGAGCTGTTACAACTACTTTGAATGGTGCAATAGATGCTTCAACAACAACTATAGTGTTAGCAAATGCATCACAGTTTCCATCTACAGGAACTAATTTTATTTTAATTGGAACAGAAATGATACAATACACGGGTGTTAGCACTAACACTTTAACAGGTGTAACTAGAGCGGCTAGAGGAACTACAGCTGCAGCTCACAGTGATGGTGTTACTGTTACTAACGCTACAGATTATGCAGCATGGAATGAACAAACAGAAGAAGGTTTAGCTTTAGATCCAGGTATGTGGTCATTAGATAATTTTGGAGATAAAGCAATTTGTTTAATTCATGATGGTGCATGTTTTGAATGGGACTCTAGTGCAGGTAATGCAACAACTACAAGAGCAACAATTATATCGGGTGCACCAACAGCATCAAGACACATGGTTGTATCTACACCGGATCGTCACTTAGTTTTCTTTGGAACAGAAACAACTATTGGAGATGCGTCTACACAAGACGATATGTTTATTAGATTCTCTGATCAAGAAAATATTAATTCGTATACACCTACGGCAACGAACACTGCAGGTACACAAAGACTTGCAGATGGATCTAAAATTATGGGAGCTATAAGAGGTAGAGATGCAATCTATCTTTGGACTGACACAGCATTATTCACTATGAGATTTGTTGGTCAGCCGTTTACATTTGCATTTGCACAAGTAGGCACTAACTGTGGACTTGTTGGACAGAATGCATGTGTAGAAGTAGATGGCGCTGCGTATTGGATGTCAGAGAATGGTTTCTTTAGATATGCTGGTAAATTAGAATCGTTACCATGTTTGGTAGAAGACCATGTTTATGATAACATAAATTTAATATCAGGTAATCAAATGGTTTCTGCAGGTGTAAACAATTTGTTTGGTGAGGTTATTTGGTTTTACCCATCAACAACATCTGACGTTATTGATAAACAAGTAGCTTTTAATTATTTTGATTCTTCCTCAGAAAGACCAGTATGGACTGTTGGAACATTAGCTAGAACAATGTGGAGAGACTCTGCTGTATTTAATAAACCACATGCAACAGAATATAGTGCAGGCAATGATTCATCGTTTGATGTTGTAGGTAACACAGAAGGTAGAACTTCATACTATGAACATGAAACAGGGACCGATCAAAATAAAAACGGAACTATAACTGCAGTTACTTCAAACATATCTTCTGGTGATTATGACATTACACAAGGAAGAACAATACAAGGTAAGTCTTCTGGCCTTGCAGATTTTAGAGGAGACGGTGAACACCTAATGAAGATAAGAAGATTTGTTCCTGACTTTATAGCACAGACTGGAACAACTAGAGTTACATTACAATTAAAAAATTATCCAAATAGTTCACAAGCTAGTTCACCTCTTGGACCTTTTGATATTACAACATCTACAACAAAAGTAGATACAAGAGCTAGGGCTAGAGCAATTGCATTAAAAATAGAAAACACAGCTGCTGATCAAAGCTGGAAACTAGGGACATTTAGATTAGACGTACAACCAGACGGGAGAAGATAATGGCAAAGATTTCACAGGTAATAACTAGACCAGCAAAAGAATACGACTACACTGTAGCTGAAGCACAGACTAGAGATCTAGATGGTATAGTTGAAAAATTAAATACTACATATCAACAAGACTTAAAAGATGAGGTAGAAGCGTTTAACTTCTTTTTAAATTAATGGCTAATAGTTTTATAAATAAAAAAGCAGATCTATCTACTACAGACCTAACAACTCTATACACTGTTCCAGCAGCAAGAACGGCAGTAATTAAGTCAATTTTAGTATCTGAGGACGCTGGATCAGGGACCACAATATCTGTGACTTTAGTTAATGCTTCTGACGCTATATTTAATTTATTTAAAACTAAGGCAATTGCATCAAATGCAACAGTAGAATTGCTCACACAGCCCCTGATAATACAGGAAAATGAATCATTGAAAGTTCAGGCAGCAGATGCTAATGAGTTACATGTAGTAGCTTCTATACTAGAAATACAACCAAGAGAGGTAACAACGTAATGACTATAATGGTACTAAAACCAAAAGATATTAAAACAACAATAAAGAATAAAAAAACTGGTGAGGTCTATGATAATGAAGAGGCTTTAAAATCAGCAAATGTTCCAGACGAAGATGTCCAAAGAGACGTTACTGTAATAATGCCTAGTTTAGATTTAGCAGGAAAAACAAAATGAGCATAATGCAATTAGTAAAAAAGAAAAAAGGTAAGAAAAGACCAGGTTACAGAGGACCAGGTGGTTACCAGGGAGGAGCTACAAATCAAGGTGGCGCCGGTAATCCAGGGGATGGTACACCAGCAGGAGGACAAGGGGACGGTAACTATACTGGACCAGAAAGTTTTACAACTCCGGAACAAGATTTAAATCAAAAAAATGTAGTAAGAGAAGGTAGAATTAACGCTATTGAAGAACTTATTGATAGACCTACATTTGCTTTAGATGGGTCTGGTAAATATGGATTAGGTAGTCTTATTACTGGTGCGTTAGGATTAGTGAATCCTGTAGCTGGTTTGATCGGAAGAGGTATTTCAGCAATACCAAATACATTTAATACTTTTAAACAATCAGATACTTTAGCAGATTTTTTTAATACTATGAGAGGCAACAATCTTCCTGTAGGAGTTATAGACGAAGAAGAAGAAGATAAAATAGTAAACCGTAATATTGACTTACCTTTTGTACCAACAACTGAAACTCCAGAAACATTTGATTATAGTAACAATATGTCAGTTGGAAGATTTAGTCCTTTTGTAAATATTAATCCAAATAATATAACAGGGGCCAGTAGAAATATGATTGATGCAAATCAAATGTCAGACTATTTTAATAACCAACAATTTATGGATGGTGGCATTGTAGATTTGGTCGATATATATGATTGATTATAGGAGAAAAAGTCTATAAAAAGGATAAACTATGGCAATTTCAAGAATGGATATGGAAAGACAACTTAGAGCTGGTGGTGGTATCATGACACTAGACGAGCCAAGACAAGGGTATTTTTTAGGTAAGATTGTAAAAAAAGCTAAGAGAGCTGTTAAAAAAGTAACTAAATCACCTTTAGGTAAAGCAGCGCTAGCAGGTGCAGCTATCTATGGATTAGGTGGTGGTACAGCTTTTGGTAGAGGACTACCATTTTTAAAATCTGGTGGTGGTTTTAGTCTAGCTAATTTAGGATCTAATTTAGGTATTGGAAGTATTACAAAAGGTATAAGAGGTCAACCAGCAGGTTTTTCTTTTGACGGACCATTAGCTGGTTTGTTTTCTAAAGGTGGTAAATTTAGTTTAGGTAGAACTGCGCTTACAGGTTTAGGTGCCACAGCTTTAGCTGCTCCATTTTTAATGGGTGGTGATGACGAAGAGATAGATGAAGGTATTGATGTTTCAGGTATACAACCAATGGTACAAGATATTAGAAATCAAGCTAAAGCATATTATCAAGACCCTACAAAATCTGCATTATATTTTATGCCTCAGAAATCAGCTGTACAAAGTTCTTTCTACGCTGCTGGTGGTGGCTTAGCTGACATACCACGAGGTGGGTATGCAGGTGGACAATTAGTTAGTCCAAATGAAGATGGTTCAAGACCTGGTTATGCTGGCCCACTTGATTTTCTTAAAAATATAAAATCTGGATTAGGACAAGTATTTAGTGGTCAAACTCAGGCCGTTATGGGTGGTGATCAAGAAAAGATGAATGAATTTAATGTATTAGAAGGTTATGGAATTGACTTACCTAAAGACAAAATTGCAATAATTGTTGATGGATTCAAAAGAGGTTTAGATTTAGAAACAATATCATCTCTTGCAGAAACTGATTCAGGCACTGTACAAGGTATTATAGAACAATTATCTTTTGCTAATGGTGGCAGAATAGGTAAAGCAGAAGGTGGTATTATGGACCTAGGAGGTCTAGAAAAAGATTACAGAGAAGGTGGTTTTGTACCACTAGGAGCTGAGGAAAGAGCTGACGATGTGCCAGCTAGACTTAGCAAAAACGAATTTGTATTTACAGCAGACGCTGTAAGAAATGCAGGAGGAGGAGACATTGATAAAGGTGCAGAGGCTATGCAGAATATGATGGACAATCTAGAAGCTGGTGGTAGTATATCAGAAGAATCCCAGGGTATGGAAAATCCTGCACAAGAAATGTTTGATCAAGCACAAATGATGGAGAATAGAATAGCATAATGGCATTACCAGATTATTTACAAGAAGCAGGAAAAGATTTTGCCAAGCAGCTGACGGCTGCTACGTCCGCACCTATTAATACAGATGCGTTTACTGGCAGAGCTTTTGTTGCAGGAGAAGACCCTTTACAATCACAAGCGATTAACCTTGCTACACAAGGAATTGGTTCGTATCAACCATTCTTGACACAAGCGCAACAACTAACGGGACCTGGAGCAGGGACCGGGGTAGGATCTGTTGCATCATTTATGTCACCATATCAATCAGGTGTTATTGATGAAACTTTAAGACAGTTTGATTTATCAAGAACTACAGGTCGACAACAAATTATGGACGACGCATACTCTACTGGAAATTTTGGTGGTGGTAGAGAAGGAGCATTATTAGGACAATACGATGCTGATTCACTAGCAAACAGAACAGGTCTTCAAGCACAATTATTACAACAAGGTTTTCAAAATGCGCAAGCACAAAGAGCACAAGATTTACAAAATCAATTTGCATTATCTAATTTCCAAAGAGCTGGTATAGCTGGCGACGTAGGAAACTTAGGTCAACTAGGTGCATTTAGACAAGGATTAGATCAATCGAATTTACAAGCAGACGCACAAGCTGCACAAGCTAGAGCTTATGAACCTTTTCAAAGATTATCTCAATATGGTTCAGGAATTACTAGTTTAGCTGGTGGTGTGGGAGGACAACAATTCCAAACACCTGCAACTCCTAGTCCATTTTCAACAGCTCTAAGTACAGCATTAGGTATTGGCGGATTGTTTGGAAAATTTAGATAGGAGAGAACATGGCAGGTTCAAAAAAGAAAATTAGTTTTGGTAGTAGAGCAAATAAATTATTAAATCCGTTTGCAAAAGATTCTACAATAATGGATAGAATCGGTGCAGCTTCTACGGACTCAATTTTAATTCCGTTAATTTCGTCATTGTTTAAAGATGGTGGTAGAGTAAGAGGATGCGGTATTGCTAAACGTGGGTTTGGAAAAGTAATGAAAGGTAAAAAGAAATGAGACCTTTAAATAGACCAATGTTTAGATATGGTGGCCCTATTAAAGAAGGGATCATGAATGGTATAAAAGAAAAAAATACTATCGCAGGTGGTAATCAAGTAGGTACACCTATGGGTAATAGAACTGGTTTTGCAGATCCAAAAAAAAGACTTTTAGCTCTCATACCTGGTTTTACTAAACAATATAATAAAGGTATTGCTAATCTTAAAAAGATACCTGGGTTTTTACAAAGTAAATTAGGTAAAACTGTTAGTGCAAATACCGGTAAAGAAATTACTAGTACAGTAGGTGGCACTGCAGGTACAAAATTTATACCAAACTATTTAGGAAGAGATCCTGGAGTAAGAGCTATTGGAGGGCTTTATCGAGCTGCAACAGGTGATAAAGCAAAAGGAGTAATTGGTAAAGCAGCATCAACTGCTGTTTCTCCTACGGGTGCACTTACAATCGGTGCTTTCACAGATGCATTACCAGGTGGTAATCCTTTATTTGGTACAAGAAATATACTTGGTCAAAAATTTGATAAAGAAACTGGTATTAAAACTGAAGGATTATTTGGTAGAGATCTACCTGCTAAACAACAATTAGAAGATCAAAGAAAAGAAGCAGAGATACAAAAAGCAGCTGCTGCTCTTGCAGCAGAACAAGCTGCTGCTGCTGAAGCTGCTGGTGATACAGGAAATAAACAAGAAAAAATGTCTCCTGAATTATTTGAAGATAGAAAAAAATATTATTATAAACTTATGGGTCTAGACAATATGAAAAAAGATGACATCTATGATTCATTAATAGACGCAAGTAAAATTGTACAAGAAGAAGGTGCAGATCTTAAAGGCGCACTTAGATCAGGTACTTTACAATCAAGAATTATAGACGCTGTATCTAAAAACTTAGATGATTCTGAAAAACTAAAAAGACAAATCGATGCTGCTGTTCTTAAAGGTGAGATTGAAAAAGATGTTTATCAATCAAAACCATCAAGCTCTGAACAATTAATAACAGCTCTTTCAGAATCAGGTAGCTTATCTGAAAAAGAAGTTGCAAGATCTAGACTAGGTCTACCTATAAATGTATCTCAAGCTATTCAAACTGCATCGGTTGCTAAAAAAGGAGCTCCATTAACTCACAATGATATTGTATTAGCAGCTACAAACTATGCAGCTCTTGATGACAAAAAAATAAAAGAACAATTAACTACAGATGAAATTGAAGATCAAGTAGGTAGTGGTAAACCATTTGCAAATGAATTTGCACTTGTGCAGGCTTCATTAGGAGAAGGCGCTAGTAAAAAAGATGATGGGTTTTATATCATAGGAACAAAATTAATTGAGGTTGTAAACGGTAAGCCTATACCTCGTAACTAGGAGATACTGTGGCTCAAGATATACGAGAACTTTTAGGAACCTCAAATACAGCTCTAAATAATAATCAAAGAGTCGGAACAATTGAATCAATACTATCCGGTGTTGCGTCAGGTCTTATTGCAATACCAAAAGGATTTTTTTCTTTAGGTGCAACACTTATGGATCTTGGTGTTAACAGCGGTAAAGCAGCTCAGGTAGAACAGTTCTTTGATGATCTTACAGAGTTTGATGAAAAGGCACAAGCAACTACAGCCGGTAGAATTACAGAAGCATTAGTTAACATAGGATTGCCCGCAGCAAGAGGTTTTAAGATAGCTTCTAAAATGGCAGATGATGCTATGCGTGCTGGTAGAAACAATAAATATTTTAAAGCTTCTAGTCCAGGTCTTAAAAAAGGTTTAGATGATGCATTAGAATTAAATGCTAAAGGTAAGACAAATAAATTTATTGCAGGTACGTTAGGTGGTGGACTTGCTGAAGCTGTATTTGTAGGTGACGTAGAAAAATTAGGTACCTTTGGAGATTTGGTAGGTGGTCCTACTGAAGTAAACCGAGCTACCGATGATGATGCAACTAGAGAATTATTAAACAGAGTTAAGTTTGGTGTAGAAGGTGCGTTATTCACAGGTATTATAGGTGGTACAGGTAAAGTAGTTAAAAGACTAACTGATCGAACAAAACAATTAGATGTTGCAAACTCTAAACTAGATGCATTTATAGATAAGATTGCATCAGGGTTCAGGGCCCGAAGTGGTAAGACTCCAGAATTTTTTGGTATAGAAAGATTGTCTGTTGGTGAAAGAGCTGCAGATGCTGCAGGTGCAAGAAACATATCTAGAGAACTAGATCAAGCTATAGATAAAGTATTTCCACCTTTAAGAACTGTAATGAATAAAGCAGATGCAGAAAAAAGAAAACAAATGCTTACACAAGTAAATGATCTGATGTTATCTGGTAAAGCTGAGCTTGACGATCAAGGTGTTGCAACATTTGGTAAATTAGATGAAGCAAAGAAAAAAGCTTTAGTAGATAAACTACAGGACATGAAAGTAGACGATCAAGTTATTACAGATATACTTGGTAGTCTTTCTACCATAAGAGGTAGATGGGCTGACTTGTTTTCTAAATTAGGAAGATCATTAGGACAAAACGAAATAAAAGAATTTAAAACTTTATTTGGTAATAAGTTTAAAAACTACATTGGTTCTACTTATGAAATATTTCAAAACCAAAGTATCTTTCCTTGGGTTAGATACAAGCCGACTGCTGAAGCTATAGACGAAGCTAAAGAAGTATTTAAATCTAGTGCCAAAGAAGCTGGTGAAGAGATGACAGACCTACAAGCAGAACAAGCTGTGACTAGAGTATTAAGAACTGCAAGGCTACCTAAAGGTATTAGAATGGATAAACCTTCTGATGCTATATTTGAAGTCCCTAGTTTTTTTGTAAATAGAACTACATTAGATGAAGTTGTAACAAACAGAGGATCTGCATTAGTTTCTGCAGGTGCAATTAAAGAAGGAGACAGAAAAGTATTTGAAAAACTTTTAGGTAAACAACAAAATCCTATGCAAACAATATTAGGTGGTACAGCTAAACTATCTATGATTACAAGAAGAAATTTATTCTTTCAAGATTTATTAAAAAAGAATGATGAGCTTATAGCTGCTGGTAAAACACCTATGTTTGCTAAAACTGCTGATGAAGCTAGACTGGTGTTTGGTGACAACTATCAACAGATAAGAATTGACCAAGCTAAAACACTTAGTGTTGCAGCTAAAGGTGGTTCTGTAAACCCATTAAACGAATTATATACAACATCAGGTATGGCTAAAGCTTTAGAAGGCACATCACTTTCTTTTGATAACGCAGGTATGTTAGGACAACTATATCAGAGTCTTATATTGTATCCTAAAGGTCTATCACAAATAGCAAAAACAATTTTATCACCAGTAACACACGTTAGAAACTTTGTATCTGCCGGTGCATTTGCAACAGCCAATGGTATTATACCTAATGGTGACGCTATAAAAACTGCGTATCAAGCACTACAAACACCTTTAAAAGGTACAAGAATGCAAAATGATTTGTATGAAGAGTTATTAAGACTTGGTGTTGTAAATTCTAACGTAAGACTTGGAGACCTAACAAGACTTCTTGAGGATGTAAACTTTGGTGAAACAATGACATCAGATAAAGGTTTAAGATTATTATTAAAACCATTGTCTAAATTAAAATCTGTATCACAAGATCTATATACAGCTGAAGATGACTTTTGGAAGATAGCATCATGGGCTATGGAAAAATCTAGAATAGAAAAACAGTTTGCAGAAAAAGGTATTACAAGAGGTATGACTGTAAAAAGAGGTGGAGTTGATACTGTAATAGATGAAAATTTTTTTAAAGAAGAAGCAGCTGATATAATAAGAAACAATATACCAAACTATGATTATGTATCTGATTTTATAAAAGGATTAAGAAAACTACCTATTGGTAACTTCGTATCATTTCCTGCTGAGATAGCTAGAACAGGAACAAATATTGTAAGAAGAGCATTAAGAGAAATAAATGAAACAGTAGAATTACCTGATGGCACTATAGTAAAACCTTTTGAAACTTTAGGATATACAAGACTATTTGGTTTTGGTGCAACAGTAGCGGCCGTACCTTATGCAACTCAAAAAGCTTTTCAAGCAATCTACGATGTTACAGATGAAGAAAGAGATGCAATTAGAAGATATGTTGCTGACTGGTCAAAAAATTCAACAATACTGCCAATAAAAGACGATGATGGTAGTTTTAAATACATAGATTTTAGTCACGCTAATGCATACGATACATTAATTAGACCTGTTCAAACTGTAATTAATTCTGTTGCTGATGGTAGAACTGATGAAGATGGTTTAATGGATGATTTTATTGCGGGTATGTTTAGTTCAATGTCAGAGTTTGCACAACCATTTATATCTGAATCTATTTGGACAGAAGCAGTAGCAGATCTATTAGTTAGAGGTGGTCGAACAAGAGAGGGTTTCCAAGTATTTAATCCACAAGATAATCCTGGTGATAAAGCTCAAAAAATTATGGCTCACTTAGTAAGAGCACAAATGCCTTTTTCATTTGAACAATTAAAAAGATTAGACAGATCTATAGAATCTGTTGATGTAATTACAAAAGGTAAGTTTGATAAGTATGGTCAAACATTTGAATTTGGTGATGAGTTTCAAGGTTTGTTTGGTTTTAGAGAAGTAAAAGTAAATCCTGAAAGAGCTTTAAATTTTAAAATTGCAAACTATCAAAAAGGTGTAAGGGAATCTAGATCTTTATTTACTAGAGAAGCTTTACGTGGTGGACCAATAGAGCCAAGAGATATTGTTAATTCGTATATAAATGCAAACAGAGCTTTGTTCGGTGTAAGAAAAGAATTTAAAAAAGATCTAGATGCAGCGAAAATTTTAAATGTAAATGAAGATGATTACTACACTACATTAAATAGTAGATTATCTGGTGTTGAAATAGGAACAATAGAAGGAGATGTGTTTAGACCAATAAATATATCACCAGAAGTTTATGCAGCTTTTGCAGAGAACGCCGCAAAGATTAGTGTTTCAGATCCGATGTTAGTAGCTGCTCCTGTTATAGCAGAAATACAATCTGAAATGGCAGATATTAGTTTAAAACAAACAGAGTTTCCTGTATTTGAAAACCCATTAATACCTATTACACAAGACACACCTTTTACACCACAGACGTTAAATTTACCTAGTATTGATGCTAATATTGTTAATAATCCTAATGCAGCTGGGTCTTTTTCTAACTTGACAACACAAGATAAACTGCGATTATTGTTTCCAAACGGGTAATTATGGCTAAGAAATCGGCATTACAAAAAATAGAAGATCATGAAAAGCTTTGCAGAATTATGCAAAAGCAAACGTTCGAACAAATAAGAGAAATGAGAGAACGTATTAAAAGAATAGAGTATATGATTGTAGCTGGAATGGGATCAATGATTCTAGCTTTAGTCATGAACTATATGAAATAATGACAGCTAGTTTTGGTATCGGAATGTTTTTTTACGGTGTAGGGTGTATCTGTATTGGTGCCCTAGCTGTTCTTTATGTAATAAATAAAATCAATAAAAGTCCAGAAGAAATAGAACAAGAAGAAAACGAAAAATATTTAAGAGAACTACAGGGGAAACTATAATGGAACTGACACGAAACTTTTCTTTAGAAGAATTAACCAAATCAGACACAGCAATTCGTAAGGGGATTAACAACAATCCTAATCCAGAACAAATAGAAAAATTAAGAGTGTTGTGTGAAAAAATTTTACAACCAGTACGTGACCACTTCGGCAGGGTCAAGGTGACTAGCGGGTTCCGTAGTCCACAGCTGTGCCAAGCTATTGGTAGCTCACCAAATTCACAACACGCGCGTGCAGAAGCGGCCGACTTCGAAGTAATAGGCGTGGATAATTGTGAGCTTGCAGATTGGATACATAGAGAGCTAGAATGGGATCAATTAATATTAGAATTCTATACTCCTGGTGAGCCTAATTCTGGATGGATACATTGTAGTTATACTGAAGGAATGCCTAGAAAATCTTTTTTACATGCATTCAGAGAAGAAGGTAAAACAAAATACAAACCTATATTGGGTAAAGCAAAAGATATATTTGTTTAAAAATACCAAAGCAAACACATAGTAAGACTAATCCATAGTCCAAATCTAATAACAACTCCTGGTCTTAAATCCATTCTTTTAACTCCTCTCCCATTATTTGGGTAGCTATATCTACTTTTTTACGTAGAGCTTTTACTATCCGTGTGTCTACAGTATTCTCACATATAATGTCAATGTAAGTCATGGGTTTCTCTTGACCAATACGATCTATTCTAGCTTCTGATTGTTGTCTCTTTTCCAGATCATAACCATTTGAGTAGTATATCATAGTGCTAGCAGCTGTAAGTGTAATACCATAACCACCAGTCTGTGTAGTCCCTACAAAAAACCGGACTTGGGAATCAGGGTCCTGGAATTTTTTTATATTATCTTGCCTATCTTCTTGTGGTGTAAGACCATAATAATCTACAAACGTACCCTCACCATACTCTTTAGATAAGGCTTTAATTATATTATGCACATCTCTTTGAAACTGGGCCCATATAACAACCTTACCCTCTACTTCATCTAATAGATCAAGTAGTTCACCTATTCTATTGTTTGGCATTTCATGTATCGTACCATCATCAGCTGTAAAGTGACCACAAGTTATTTGTTGTAGTCTCATTAACTGAGTCAAGACGGTAGCTGTAGACATTAACTTACCATTTAATTGAGCATGAGCTAGCTTCTGCATTTGTAAGTATGCTTTAGTTTGTTCTCCTGTTAGCATAACTTCTCTTTTCATAAATGTTTTCTTTGGTAGATCTAAACACTCATCTTTTAATACACGATAAGAAAATGCTTTTAATTTTTCTGAGAGCTCATCTAGATTTCTATAACCAACTACAATCTGTACAGACCTACCACTAAAGTTTGCTGTTCTCATTACAGCGTATCTAGTTCTAAATGCATAGTAAGAATTATAACCTAGTAATTCATCTTCTAGAAACTCACATTGTTTGTAAAGATCTAGTGGTGATTTAGTTACTGGTGAACCTGTGAGTATTCTTCTGTATGTTGCAAGTTTACCAAGAGTTACAATATTTTTTGTACGTTTAGCCTCTGGGTTTTTTATTGTAGTAGACTCATCAATAGCTATTAATGCTCTGTGTGAGTTTAAAAATTTTTCTGCAAAAGCTACACCTTTTTTAGTAGATAAAGATTCTACATTCATAACAAGTATGTGTAAGTCCTCACCTGTTTCAAACAATGTATCTAATTTTTTCTGTTGCTTTACATTAATCAATGATTGCCATAAAACATTTTTATGTTCTATATGATCTACTAAGTGTGTAGGTATTTCACCTTCATACCAGTTTTTTACTACACCTTTTGGTGCCACAATTAGAACACCATTGATCTTACCATTGTCATAAAGCATAGATATATTGTCTATTAATACTTTAGATTTACCAGTACCCATCTCCATAAAATATGCAAAGTAGGGTTTATCCCATGACATTTCTAAAGCTTTAATTTGATGGTCGTATGGCTTTGTCTTAAATTTATAATTCATAATATTTTTCTTCTTTCTAGTTGACATCTATATATAGGCTATTATATTGTTTGTCAATGTCAGAAAGAATAGTTTATTTAATACAAGATGTACCTGGTACAAAAGCTGGAACACCTAAGATAAATATTGTAGGTGCACAAAAGTATGGTGAAATAAAATCACTGTTACCAGAATTATCTCAAATTATTTTTTCACCAGGACCATTAATTTTTAAGCTTAGAAAACTTTTAAAAGATTTTAAAGCTGATGATTATTTATTATTAACTGGTGATCCTGCAATCATAGGTGTTGCATGTTCTATTGTATCTGATATTACAAATGGCAAATACAATTTACTCAAATGGGACAGACAAGAAAGAAGATACTATCCTATTAAAATTAATTTATACGAGAAAGGAGAATTGAATGAGTAACATAAACTTTGAACAAGACCAACGAGAAGATTTGCATAATATAAAAGATGCACAATCTTTATCAGATCAAGTTGTAAAACTAAAAAAACTAGAGGACCAACTTGAAGAAAAAGAAAAAGAATTAAAAGAACTGAAAAGAAACATAGAGTTAGTTTCAGGTGAGGTAATACCTACCATGATGCAAGAGATGAACATCTCTACATTAAAACTAGCAGATGGTTCTTCAGTTGAAGTAAAACCAGTTTACGGTGCTTCTATTACAGTAGCTAATAAAGAAGCAGCCTACACATGGCTTCGAAACAACGGCCTAGGTGATCTTATTAAAAATGAGATTACAGTTTCCTTTGGTCGCAACGAAGATAACAAGGCGGCAGAATATGCTAGCCTTGCGCAAGGTCAAGGGTACGAACCTGTCCAGAAATTAAAGGTCGAACCAATGACACTTAAAGCATTAGTCAGAGAGCGTCTTGAGTCTGGACAAGAGATGCCCTCTGATTTATTTAACGTGTTCGCAGGAAACAGAACCAAAGTAACGAGGAACAAATAACATGAACCAAGTAGCAGAGAAAAAGTCTGCAGGTCTTCCGGCTAATATGTTTGAAGATGATGCAGCAAAAGGTTTAGGTGCAGTAGGTCAAGAAGATCTAGCCTTACCTTTTCTAAAAATCCTTGGACAACTTTCACCACAAGTTAACAAACGTGATGGTCAGTATGTCGAAGGTGCAGAACCAGGAATGATTTTCAATTCTGTTTCTGGAGAACTCTATGATGGAGTGAAAGGTATTGATGTGATTCCATGCTTCTATAAGTTGGAATACATTGAATGGAAAGATAGAGGAGAAGGAACAGGTGCACCAGTTGCAATCTATGATTCTTCATCTGACATCATGTCCAAAACAAAACCTGATGCAAACTACAAAGATAGATTACCTAATGGTAATTATATTGAGAAGACTGCATCTCACTTTGTTATAGTATCGGGAGATAGTCCATCAACAGCATTGATCTCTATGAAATCTACTCAATTAAAAATTAGTAGAAAATGGAACTCAATGATGTCTGGTATCAAGATGAAGGGTGCAAACGGAATGTTTACACCGGCATCTTTCAGCCACATTTACAAACTAAAGACTACACAAATGTCTAATGATAAAGGCACTTGGTTTGGTTGGGAAGTTAGTAAGATTGGCCCAGTAACTGACAAAGGTCTTTACGATCAAGCTAAAAGTTTTAGCGAAAACATTTCTAAAGGAAGTGTCAAAGCTAAACATGGCGAAGATAATAAACCAAAGGACCAAAGTAGCATTATATAATTCCTTCGGGATATGTGCACAGTGTGGGCCGAAAGCGAGAGTGGACGGCCCACAGAAACAGTTATTATGGATAGATATATAGAATTTTTTAGTGGGTATAGGAATGCTTATGGTGTTGCTGACTTCAACCACCCTGACTCTTACATAGACTCTGTAACAGGTAAAAAGAAACCTGTATATAGATGGAACTTCGAAGAACTTACTAACGAAATATATCAACAACATTTAGAAGGCAAGCTATCAATAGGTATTCAACCTTGCACAGAGAGTGCATTAGTTAAGTTTGGGGTCATTGATATAGATCCAAAGGATTACGAAGACTTTAATAAGAAAAATTACATAGATACAATACAACAATATAGACTACCTTTACTGCCAGTAGAATCTAAAAGTGGTGGTCTACATTTATTTTTATTCATGGATGCATTTACAGATTCTAAAACTGTAAAATCATTTTTAACAAATTTATTATCTTTGTTTGGACTCAAGCAAGATACTGAGATATTTCCTAAACAAACACAGTTAACAAAAGATAGTGAGACAGGTCAGCTACGACCAGGACAATTTATAAATTTACCATACTTTGGAGAAGAACGTAAAGCTTTGAACGTTGATGGTACAGCATTTACACTAGATCAATTTATGAAAGTGATCAGTGCAAACCTGGTTACAAAAGAAAGACTGAAAGAAATTACAGAAGAAATAGAAAACACAAGTATGGAAGGTGTAGACCAAGAGTTTGTTGATGGTCCGCCATGTCTAGCAGCTATATCTAAAATATCTAACAACGAAAATTTTGATGGCAAAGATAGGTTTATGTACAACTATCATGTCATGGTTAAGATGAAGTATCCAGACAACTGGCAACAAAGAGTAAAGAATGCACCAGTTAAATATTTTTCTGGACAACATGCAAACGCATGGGATGACAAAATTTTAAATGCAAAAGTAAAATCATGGAACAGAAGCTCTAAAGGTTATACATGTACACAGAGTCCTTTGAGTGAACATTGTAAGAAAGGTATATGTGTAAAGAAAAAGTTTGGAGTCTTATCAGGATCTAAAGGTTCTTATCCTGTACTAACAAATTTAAAAAAGATAGATTTAGATCCAGAACCAGAGTATGAATTTGATGTTACAAAACCAGATGGTATTGGTACAGCAACAGTGCACTGTAAAAATGTAGAACACTTAAACGATCAACGTAAAAGACGTAATTCAATATCAAAAGCTGCAGGGTTTTTACCACCACTAATTAAAAATGATGAAGAGCAAACTGTAATGGATGCATTATATCTAACACAGAAAGTAGTACAGCCACCGGTAGGTACATCACCAAGAGAAAAATTACATGATGTAATACACGGAAAAATAAATGGACCTAAAGCAACAAGTGATGCTGCATTTAAAACTGGATCTGTATTAATAGAAGGTGATTATGCATTTTTTAAGTTTGATAAATTTTATGACAAACTAAAAGCAAAGAACTGGAAGTATAGCGAAGACAAGACCGGTCGTATGATGCAGGTTATCTACAAAGAATGTGAGATAGAATTTCTAGAACAAAAAAGATTTCCATCAAAAGAAGCAGGTAAATATCATTCATCAACTAAAAATATTATACAAATAAATGTAAAAGAATTTGAAGAGGTACCTATACACCACACTAAAACAAAACATAAGACGGATATTATATGATCAGTAGAAAATTATTCGGGCCCCCAGGAACAGGGAAAACAACTAAGCTATTGAAGTATGTTAAAACATTTTTAAAATTAGGCACACCTATTGATAAGATAGGTTATTTTGCATTTACAACTAAAGCTGCAAACGAAGCTATTGATAGAATGTTAGATGCATACCCACAATACCAAAGAAAAGATCTCAAACATTTCAGAACTTTACATTCTCTTGCTTTCAATCAACTAGGTATGAAGAAAGCTCAGGTTATGCAAGACGAACACTACGAAGACATAGGTAGGAAACTAGGTATAGAAGTTACAGTTTATTCTAATGGAGAAGAGTCTACTGGATTTATAAATTCTGATAGTGAATACTTTAATTTAATTAATGCAGCTAGAATAAAAAATATTACGATCGAGTCAGAATATAATACAGATATGTATTCACAAGAAATGGACAAACGATTGCTAAAAATTATTGCTGATGAAGTAAATAATTATAAGTCAGCATTTGGATTGGTAGATTTTACAGACATGATTGACAGATTTATTGTGTCTAAATTATGTCCAAAATTTGACGTAGCTTTTATTGATGAAGCTCAGGATTTATCACCTATACAGTGGAAAATGTTCAATATTATCAAGGAAAATAGCCAATATGTTATACTAGCAGGTGATGATGATCAAGCAATTTATGGCTGGGCAGGCGCAGATGTAAAAAAATTTCAGCAAGAAAATTCAAAAAAAGACATAATTTTGCCACAATCTTACAGGGTTCCACAACAGGTACAAAGTATAGCAGACAAGATATTAAATCTAATTCCTGATGATAGACGTATACAAAAAAATTGGAAAGCTAGAGAAGAACAAGGCACAGTAAATTATGTTTACAGTATTGAAGACGTGCCTTTACAAGATGGTAACTGGTTAATACTAGCTAGATACAATGACAAACTAAACAGACTTAAAACTTCATTAAAAGAACGTGGTGTTTATTTTGAATTCAAAGATAGAAAAAGTTACAAGGTAACCTTGTTTAGAACTATTCTAAACTACATAAGATGGCAAAAAGGTGAAGACTTATCTCTTGCAGAAGTAAAAGATATTTTTGAATACACTAGCACCAAAGAAGAATTAACAGAAGAAAGAATGTATAATCTTGAAGAGTTTGGTTATGATAAAAACATACCCTGGTACGATGAGTTTACATCTGACTATGAAGAGTGTTTATACATAAGAGAGATGTTAAGTAATGGAGAAGAATTAAGAAAGAGTCCAAGAGTAAAACTATCTACAATACATTCTGCAAAAGGTGGAGAGGCAGACAATGTATTATTAATATTAGACAATACAAAAACAATACGAGATGCAGTTGAGAAAAGCTCTGACAAACAAGATGAGGAACACAGAGTTTGGTACGTAGGAGTAACAAGAACAAAACAAAATTTATATATCATGGCAGCAAAAAAGGAGGACCAAGGTTATGACATCGAAAGTTTGGGATAAGCAGCACGGCGGGAGCCACTATCAAAAGTATAAAATTCAACCCAGTAGGTTTGTAGTAGAGAATGAATTGCTATATCCTGAAGGTTGTGCTATAAAATACATCATTCGTCATCGCGACAAGAATGGAAAGGAAGACATATTGAAAGCAATACATTTTTTAGAAATGATTATAGAGAGGGATTACAGTGAAAATTCCTAAGTTCGAAGCACAAACTGAATGGGTTAAACCTACAGAGTTTCCAGACCTACGTAATGTAGATGAGATAGCAATTGATTTAGAAACAAAAGATCCAGACTTATTAAAGAAAGGATCTGGTTCTGTAATTGGTAATGGTGAAGTAATTGGTATTGCTGTTGCTACATCTTTTTACAAAGGATACTTTCCTATTGCACATGAGGGTGGTGGTAACATGGATAGAAAGAGAGTCTTATCTTGGTTAAAAGATATACTTGAAGCACCATCAACAAAAGTTTTTCACAATGCAATCTACGACGTATGTTGGTTACGGGCAATGGGATTCAAAATAAATGGTGACATAGCCTGCACAATGATTGCGTCTGCGATAACCGATGAGAATAGATTTCGTTATGATCTGAATAGTTTATCATGGCACTATCTTGGTTATGGTAAGAATGAAGCTGCACTTGCAGAAGCTGCAGAAGAATGGGGTATCAATCCTAAATCAGAAATGTACAAACTACCTGCTATGCACGTTGGTGCATACGCTGAACGAGATGCTGAAGTTACACTAGGACTCTGGCAAGAGATGAAAAAAGAAATTATTAACCAGGACCTAGAAGATATATTTAACTTAGAGTCTGATTTGTTTCCTTGCCTGGTTGACATGAGATTCAAAGGCGTACGTGTAGATGTAGAACGAGCTCATGCAATGAAGAAACAATTTAAGCAAGCAGAACAAGAACTGCTACACAAAATAAAAGGTGAAACAAATATTGATACACAGATTTGGGCAGCTAGATCTATTGCAAATGTATTTGATATGTTGAGATTAGAATATCCAACAACAGATAAAACAGGTGCACCATCATTTACAAAAAACTTTTTACAGGAACACGAGCATCCTGTTGTAAATATGATTGCACAAGCAAGAGAGATCAACAAAGCACACACAACATTTTTAGATTCTATACTACGTTATGAGCATAATGGTAGAATACATGCCGAGATAAATCAGTTAAGGAATGCTGGAGGAGGTACGGTGACTGGTAGGTTCTCTTATCAGAACCCGAACCTTCAGCAGATTCCTGCAAGAAACAAGGATCTTGGACCTAAGATAAGGTCGTTATTTATACCCGAGGACGGCCATACATGGGGTTGTTTTGACTATTCTCAACAAGAGCCTAGGCTGGTAGTGCATTATGCATCTTTATATAAATTACCTTCTGTCTATGATGTTGTGGATTCTTACAGTAATGACTCTAGCGCAGACTTTCACCAGACTGTAGCAGACATGGCAGAGATACCTAGATCACAAGCAAAAGTGATCAATTTGGGTCTTTTCTATGGTATGGGTAAAGCTAAATTACAAGCAGAATTAGGCGTAACAAAGGACAAAGCTACTGACCTATTTAATACATATCATTCACGTGTACCATTTGTAAAACAGCTTATGGAGAAAGCTTCTAACAGAGCACAAGACCGTGGCCAGATCAGGACCTTGCTAGGACGACTATGCAGGTTTCATCTGTGGGAGCCTAACAGTTTCGGTATGCATAAAGCTATGACTCACGAAGATGCACTCAGGGAACACGGACCGGGGATCAAGAGAGCTTACACCTACAAAGCACTAAACAAATTAATACAAGGATCAGCTGCTGACATGACAAAGAAAGCAATGTTAGAATTATATAAGGAAGGTATCATACCGCATATACAAATACATGATGAATTAGATATATCTGTTGAACATCCTGAACATGCAAAAAAAATAATTGATGTGATGGAAAATGCTGTTACACTAGAGGTCCCTAATAAAGTTGACTATGAACATGGGGATAACTGGGGTGACATACATGGGTAATTATTATGGCTTATTTAAATGCAAACATACCAGTGACTTATGCTCAAATAAGGAGAGAGTATTTATATGATCTTAAAAATCATCATGGCGAAGTTGAAGACTGTGTGGTTTTCGGAATTACTGCGATCACTGGTCGTCCGATTCTGTTCCACGCAATTATGGAAAATGGTGCGGTCTTCTACCGTTTACCAATCTCTGCTTTCATACAAAGAGGCTTTAAGCCAAAAGAAGTTCCTCAACGTAGGTTGGACGAGTTGGAGTTATGGAATTGTTTTAGTTATTATCCTGCTGTTACTTCTTGGGACATCCTAGACGGACAATCCGGTAAATACATTGGTAAAGATAAGAAATGGCATACAGGTTCTTATTTATTTACAGTTGACTTTGCACATCCAGAGTCTAATATAGTCGACACTGATCATTCAGAGATCCCGCACGAACATAAGTGCGCGCACATAATGGCCCTAGATGATGGAAATTATGCAGCACAACCTAACAATCGAATTATTTGGGACATTCCTTCTTTTACTGTTAAGGATAATATCCCGGATTGGAAGGTACAGACTTCTGAATGGAACGTTGAAGACACTCGTAAATGGAGGACCGAAGACACGGACAACTTCTTTTACGAGATTGAGGAGAAAAAATAATGGCTAGAGCTTATTGTTTAACATGTGATCACAAGTGTCATTGTGTTGGATCTGGGTATTACCCACAGACAACAGAGTGTGGTTGTGGTTGTCTTGTTTGTACATGTGTGGGTCTACCATTACAATTAGAGGAGAAAACAAACATGATAAAAAAATTTATTAAATGGGTGTGGAATATTATCTGCTGGCCTTGGAAAAAGGTAGTAGAATGGTTATGGACAAAGTAATTTATGGCTAAGACCCCACTCAACATATCTGAATCGGCAGCCGTCCAAATGCCAATGAAGACGGTTGCCTCATTAATTTTACTCGTCGCAGCCGGCACCTTCGCTTACACCGAGTTGACGGCGAGGTTAGTATCGTTAGAGACATCAAGAGAATTATTTGAAAATGATTTGCTCAAAAAAAGTGAACAGGTCCCCGTCGATCAAGAGCAACATTTTTTACTCGAAGATCTATATAAAAGTGTCGAGAAGATGGAAAAGACTCAAGAGATGAACATGACAAACAAAGTCAACATAGAATTTCTTAACTCACAATTAGAAAAAGCATTAGCTGACATCGAAGAATTAAAAGATAAAGTTAGAGAAAACGGAAAGAATTATTAATGACAGAGTTAGTGGTAGCATTACTTATGATTGTACAAGGAGAGATCAAGGAAGCCCGTATTCAACCTTCAATGTCTGAATGTTTGAAAGGGAAGAGGGTTGCAAAACGTGGAACCAAACCTGATGGACATGTTAAATACCAGTGCATAAAATCTATGGCGGAATTAGAATCGAATATTGATGGCTCACTCTCAATCAAAAAACTCATCCTCGAATAAGATAGCTAAAGAATTAAAAGATAGACGTTATCATCAACGTGTGGTAAAAAATAAGAAAGTTTATGACAGAAAAAAATTTCAAAATAACGGCAGAAGTAGTTAATGGTAAGTGTCCAACGTGTAATGAATTTACTACGTTAGTAGGACTATCAAAAGATTTTTTTAGATGTATGTCATGCGGAACTGACTTAGAACAACATGTAAATGGTAAGATAAGTTATTTACCTGTACTAACAAGCAGAAAGGATAGTATACCAGTTGTAAAAGACTGGCTAGAATAATGGCACGACAAAAATTTATACACTACGTACCACGTCCAAAGCCTCGTAAACGTCCAGGTCGACACTCAAAAAGCTTAAATAAATCAAAGAAAAGGTCGTATAAAAAATACAACCGACAGGGCCGTTGACAAACTAATATAAAATCCTATAATAATCTTATGAAAGAAAAAATTATAACTATAAAACCAAAAGGTATCACACAGAAACAATGGTCTATTTTATTATTGGAACTAAATCTTTTGAAAAAAGCATGGAAGCCATACGGAGTTAATATACAAATGACTGCACCAAGTTTAAAAAGAATCGTAGAATGGGGTACTAAACAATATGGAACTGATCATTCTAAATAATGATTTGTATCAATTAATACCTGTAACAAAACAAATGTTAGAGGGTATAGAGTTGATAAACAACCTAGACTGTTTTGATCTTTGTGACATACTTAGATTAAAATTAACAGGCTATGTAGATGAAATGAATCTACATATAATGAATGATGGTAGCACCCTCATTGGTTGTATGTGTAAATAAAATTGTGAAAAGGCAGGGCGTGCATACAAATGCCTCGCGCTAAGTCCCTCACGTTAGCTTAGACCCATGCCAGGGTATGGGTAGCGACCGAGCCTTTGGCCCTGTAGGAGTACGTGCACGGAAACTACGGGGTTTTATATGATATAGTAGTTATAGGTTCGCAGTAGAATTTAATAAACATACCATATTTATTAATATCTTCTCTACCGACTTCTTTTAATTTTTTTGCAGATTCTTCATAGCCAAACATTAGACAGTCATAGTTGGTCCTAAATGTATCCGGCCATTGATATGGGGCTAGACAATCACCTGCTACACTAGAACATATAATTAATGTTAATAAAATTTTCATTGACACCTATTGTATATTATGAGACAAATCCTATATTATGTTTAAATTAAGAAAGGAGTATATCAGCATATGACTGACATAACAAAATATAAAAATGTCTCTTTGTCAAAAGAAACATATAATAAAATAGATAAGATAAGAAAAGTTATGATACCTGAGATGACTATAAGTAGATCTCAAACCATAACATTATTAGTAAACGAGAAAGAGAAGAAACTAAATGGCAAACTCAAAGCGTAAAGTAATCTGTTCTGTTTGTAATGGAAACGGATTTGTCCGAGTCCCTTTCGAACAGGCCAGAGAAGAACAATGGGCTGATTGTGATTTTTGCAACAACCAAGGTGAAGTAGAAGAGGAGGTAGAAGACGATGTTGATGGACAAAGAAACACAAATTAAGAATTTAAAGGAGAATCAAGAAGCTCTTGAAGGTAAAATTAAATTCTTACAAGATACATGTAAACGTGCAGGTGCTCAGATTAAAAAGTTAGAGTCTGAATTAAAAGAAGCAACGGCATGGAAAAAAGAAGAAGTCGAAAAGTTTAGAGATAAACTTAGAGATGGCATGGGTTATGAAAAAAGACTCGATGATTAGTACAGAAGACATAGCCTATATAGCAGGTTTGTTTGATGGCGAAGGTTCGATATACTTTAAACGTGGGACTGAACGAAAAAAGAAACACACAGGCAAAGGTTATCGTATCTCTAATAGTTTGCGTTTATCGATGGAGATAACTATGACAGATGAATCTGTATTAGTTTGGGTCCATGAAATACTAGGTGTAGGTACATTGAATAAGAAACCTAGAAAAGGTAAACGTGTTGATGGTACAAAGTATCTGATGCAGTATCGATGGAGATGTACATTCAGAGATGCTTACTATGTGTGTAGATTATTGTGGCCCTACGCTCACACTAAACTACCTAAAATACAACAGGTTATAGAACATTATGCAGAAGAAACATTTGAAAGAGGAGCTCAGGTTATTAGTCTGGAAGATCGTAGACTGGAAGCTAAGCTGCTTGGAAAACTTAAGCAGTAAACTAAACGTCTGGTGTTGGCAAACTAGATGGGGTAACAGGACCCGAGGAACAGGGTACAGAAAGAACCGTAAATGAGAAACATAGCATGTTATATAGTGTTTGCGTTAATCATTATATGGCTGACTGGGTGTGCAGGTAAAGATTATAATCTGAATCCGTACACAACAGTATTGAATCAACTAATAAAGAAAGCACACAATGGAACTAATTAATATATTTTCTTCACCTATCATGAAGACTCACTTTGAAGTGAAACATCATTGGAGAAGTTATTTTAACAACTTAGACTATGAACGAAATCAAATGAACAATGCATACGTATCATCTGACTTTAATGTCTTAGAAGATATGGGTGTACGTGTCATGAAAAGAAAGATCGAAGAGATTGTAAACATGTATATGGAGAATTATCTAAGACTTAGTAATAGACTACGTATCACTGCATCATGGGTTATGAAACATAAACAGGGTGACTTTGCGCAGTGTCATCAGCATAAGAACAGTATTATCAGTGGAGTCTTGTATTTACAGACAAAGAAAGGTGCAGGTAATCTTATCTTTAATCGAAACAATTTTCTGAGTCCTAGCTTTGAGTTTGATAGGATTGAAAGTACACCTTTAAATACTGAAGATATGGAGTTTAATGTAGACACAGGGACATTGTTATTGTTTCCTTCTAACTTACATCACTATACAGAAGTACAACCGTTTGCAGATTATCAGAGAGTATGTTTAGCTTTTAATACTTTTATTGATGATTCGATAGGTAATGCAGATACGAGAGTAGAACTAAAATGAAATGGAATAAAAAATTTATATACCCGACATCAACTCGTGCGTTGATTGATGGTAAAAGACACTACGATGTAGGAACGAATGAGAAGTTACCGAGTGTGACTACGATATTGTCAGCGACACAGTCGGAAGAGAAGAAAAAGAGTCTTGCGAATTGGAAAGCTAGAATGGGAGCACACACGGCAGATAGGATTAGAGATGTATCTGCGATGCGTGGAACTTCTATGCATACGTATCTTGAAGGATATATTACAGGCGAACGACATTTAGATTTGACTGCCTTGGGCCAGGAAGCAGGGCGCATGGCAAACGTGGTTATCAAATCAGGGCTCGGGGACCTGGAAGAGGTGTGGGGCAGTGAAGTTACATTATACTACCCTGGGTTGTATGCAGGAGCTACCGATGTTGTGGGAATATACGGCGGTAGAGAGGCAATCATTGACTTCAAGCAGACCAACAAACCAAAACAAAGAGAGTGGATAGATGATTACTTCACCCAGCTGGCCGGGTATGCGATCGCACATAACCATGTATATGATACAAAGATACAGACTGGTGTGATTCTAATGTGTTCTAAAGATTGTTTCTTTCAGAAGTTTGAAGTGTCTGACAAAGAATTTCAGGGCTATATGCACACGTTCTTGAAGAAAGTAGAACAATATTATGCAAATTGTACCAAGACTCCAATAGATCAGGATACAAAAAATGGTTAAAAAGTATAGGAAATTCCAGTATAATTTGGCCATGTACCCATTGTATACACTTTTCTGTATAAAAATAAAAAAAATTTTTTTATTTTTTTTAAACCCTGGTACAATTGGTACAATTGAAAAAAGTATTGTATACCAACGATTATATGCTCAAATTTGTACCAAAGGTGCTTGGTACAATCAGGTACAATTGGTACAATTGTTCAAAAGACTAGGTTTTACAACGATTTAGGGGGTCGCGCGCATGATTTTTATTAATTATTTATTACTTATACAAAAAGGGGTATACAGATTCCATGAAGCGTCCTAAGAAATCAAAATATAAATCTGTTGTAATTAAGAAGAAACGATATTACTTCTATGAGATCACTTGGATTGATCCGACGGGTGATTCAGGGCATGCAACAGCACATGACTCACTTGGTCTACTACCATCTACGATGATAACTCGTGCATATCTGTTTGATAAAAATAGAAAGTATGTTTGGACGTTTGCTAGTTATGAACTAGGTGATGAATTATTTTCAGATCGAAATGTATTTCCAATAGGGTGTATAGTTAAAATGGAAAAGGTTACTCTATAAGTTTTGGATCGTCTTCTATTTTTTCTTCTTGAATCTTTTTGAGTCTTCTAATCTCTTCTTGTTTCTCTTCTAAACTCATCTTATCTAAGTTACCATGTAGGTGTGTTTCAGAGAATAGTCCTGCAGCTCTACCAATCAATAATTCAAATGGCGCACACTTTTCCTCTTTGCCTTTGTCTTCAACTTTTGTAGACAATCTTATTTGATGATTGATATAGTTTGTATGGTTAACAGCTAGCGATCTATTTATTTGATTGCATTTCCAACGATAGTATTTCTGTACTCTTGGATTCTTCATGAGCTCTGAACCTTCTCGATTAGCCCTCTTTTCACTGTATCCAGCCTGTATTGCTGCCTGGGTATACGTAGCTCTCCCTTGACGATATGCTAGAAAGTCTACGAATCTACGTTGCATTTCTGTCAGATCATCTGCTGGGTGCCATGCTGGCTTCTCCATAGGGACTGGGCCTGGTTTAGTCATACTTGCAATATACTTATTTATGGGATATAAATCAACCCTTATGGTAGATGGAAGAACCTTTAAGAAAGCATTAGATAAATTTTTTAAATCTCCTACAGCTCTAAATGCTAGGATTCAAATTGAATTACCTAACGGAGAATTTTATGACATTGTAGGTGCGAAACTTCTTGAAAATAAAATTATTGGTAGTATGGAAACCCATAGGTTGGTGTTAACTTGTGACAAACCAAAGACTAAAATGGGCAAGATTTTAAGAATAGTTTAGCCAGAGGTACCCCACCTGAAACCAGAGGCTAAATTATATAATGAACTTAAAAGAAAAATTACAAAGATATCGTGGAATAGACTGGAAAACCGTAGCTTATTGGGGACTCCCGATCTACTGGGCTACTCTATTAATGAGCACTTTTTTACACTGGAACTGAAGGTGACATTGGGTGACAAAATACGTTTTTCACCCCACCAAATAGCTTTTCATGTAAAGCATAAAAAGAATACATTTATTCTTGTTGCTTGCACCCCGGATCGTGGGCTTGTTCGCTTGTACTCTGGCTTGAGGATTCTTGAGCTTGTTGACTCTGGCTTGAAGCTTGAACCCTTGGCTCTGGGCTGGCCTGCTTGTCAGCTATGGCTTGAGAGCTTGTAACCTTCCGTCCCTGCTTCCTGAGCTCTGCATAATATTTCGGGTGTTTGAATTCCATATTAATGTTTACCGTAACACACGTTAGGTGTGGACCTGTCCCAGCATGCGCGACAGCTGCCGCAGCTGTTCCCTTGTTCTGGGGCCGGGCAAGTCCTGCCATCCTGGCTGGTCACAGTCGACGTCCACGGCCAGAAAGTAACTGGTCCCTGGTCAATCATGTGTGATGACATTCTAATAATTAAATTTGTTGGAACTGTGGCCGGGTCAATATCTTTTAGAAATTTTGCTTCACGTGTTGGCATCCAGTGCTTCGTGTTTGGTGTTTGCTTGCACACTTCAAAAATATTTTTTAAATGCTCCATACTTTGGATGTCTCCGGAGTCATGCCACCTGAACCAGTCCTGGTCCTTGATCAGTGTTACCATCGCATCCACCCAGCGCGGGTCCTCGAGCGCTTGCAGCCTTCGGTCCATCGCTTCGCGCACGTTGGTAAATCTGTAGCGGTTCTTCATTGCATAACAGCCTGAGCATACGCTGCCCGGCTTGTTGACTAGCTTCTGGCCAGTTATACAATTCCAGGCCGGCAGGTTGTGGGCTGGTCCCGGCATCTTTGACGGTTTACTAAGTCCGCCGGTTATTTTTCTTGCTTCTTTTTTTAACATAACTTTCTCCTATAAATTCCTATAACATAGAGCTTGAAACCTGTCAAGCTTGAAGCTTGTGGCTTTTGCTTGGGCCTTGGCTCGTAGGTCACCTGAGTCGTGACATTATCAGTTTAAGGAATCCCCGACACAACCTATGATTGTAGAGGTTTATACTCCTCACCAATGGCCCAATTTTCTAGGGCAGTCAATTTCGAGTTACCTCGACCCTGCCCTCAGAAACTTTTACCATGAACAATCGTAGCCGATTTGCCTACCAGCTTTGACCTGTTCTTTTGCCCATTTTAAAAACTCTTTGTCCTGAGCTTTGTATTCTTTTACTTGCTCTTCCTGAAACTGTTGTCCCCAGAAAAAACCATCAGAAGTAAAATGATCGTAGTAATCATTTTTAATTGCTTCTTCCAGATCCTTGATTAAGTCTTCAGTAATTGTGACACCACCTTGACCACCATTAAAACCCAGATGTTGCAGGTCATCAATGGTATTGTTTTCTTCGGTCTGTGGTTTTTGTTTATTGAATTGCTTTGCCATAAACGTCTGCAGTCTGGCGTGTTTTCTCCAATAAAACTTTTCGTGAACTTCACCTTTGCTATCTCGAAGCCCAGCGTATTGGTCTAGTCCCATATTTCTCCTTTTGTTAATGTCCCAGATTATCTTATATAAAAAATTAATTCAAGAAAAAAATAAAAATAATTTTCTTGACTGCTCGTAGCTTGTAGATTACGGGCGGGCCCACCCAGGCTCGAGAACTTTTTTTGGGTGGGCCCACCCAAAAAAAACAAAAAAATTTTTTCCTAGTTTAGAATTAATCTAAACTAGGAAATCATCAAGGACAGATGAAACTATAAATTAGGTTGAGATTGATTTCTGAATTCTTCTTCAGTAATCTGTCTGTCCTCTCCTGTACACGCATTATGCCAAAAATAAGTTTGTTGATAATTTCCATTATCAAAATGATAACTTCTTCTTTTTCGCCACGCATTTTCTTCACTCATTATTAAAGGTTCATGTAATCTACCACTAACCTGATCAATGGCTCTTTCTATAAATTGATCTGCCCAATCATTATAACAATTCATTGAGCAAAAATTTCCACCACCATAGTAGAACTCACTTCTTCTTCTTGTCTGATTTTTTCGGTTCCCTTTGGAACCTCTTTTTCTGTCCTTTGTGTCATAAGTATGGCACTTATGAGATTGACAGTATTTTAACTCTTTCATCTTTGTCCTTTCTGCTTGGGTTGAGCATTCAACACTTGAACTACCTCTCAACCCAATGCTTTCATTGTTGTTAAGTTTTTGTAAATAACAGATTTTAATATAATATCCCATTGACAAATGTCAAGAATAGTTTAAAACTTTTTTATGCGAAAATATCTTGATATCTTTGACAAGTTTTTAGATGACATGGTAAAAAGCCCAATCTCAAATAAAGACTACCAAACTATTCACGATATTTTCGCAAAACATTTAAACAAACATAAAAAAGGAAAGAGGACACATGGCTCGAATAAGACTAAATAATGAGTACCGAAACAAAGTTGCACAAAGAATTAAAATTCACTTGCAACAGGAAGATACTCAGGAAAAAAAGAAATACGACACTTTAAAAGCAGATCAAATTCAGTTGAATGATGACGCATGGAAAATGGCAGAACAAATTGTTAGACGTCATTATACTGAAGAAGATGTTGAAAAAGCATACTACTTACAAAATAAGTTTGAGAATGTTTCAACGATTGCAAAAGATAGTTGTTTCCATTTTCATTATCTCGGAACAAAAGAAAAAAGAAACTACGATAATGAAATAACAGGCGTTGAAGAAGATGTACCAATAGAAAAACATTTTGATTTTCGTTTAAATGGGGACATTGATGAAAACAATAATTATTCTAGCAACAGGGATAAATCTTATGGGTACGCTTTGTTTAGAGATGAGATAAATGCACAAGATGATTGCAACGCAGATATCTTAATTGAACAAGCGAACAAAGATGACAATCCACACAAAAGAAAGTTTTGCGAGAATAATGACAAGTATCTTGGAACAAGTGGTGGTCGTGGCAACGAAACAAAGTATGGTGCAGAATGGAATAATAAATATCAATTAGATTTAATTGGTAGAGATTATTGTAGAGATCGATCAATCAAATGTAATAAAGATGAGTTTTTATTTTTAGTAGATTGGAAACGTCAAAAAACTTTATTTGTTATGGCACATGAAAAATGGATTGAAAGTATCTTGAAACAAATGAAAGAAATTAAACTAGGTTTAAAAGGTTATAAATGGCTAGATGAGGCTATTGAACTAGCCAATGAACTGGGTTTAGATGTAAAAGATCATGAAATAATTAGAACCAATTCTAGTGGTTTGGTTATTTACAACCCGAAAAATCTTGCAGAAAGAATTAAGGGCATGAAAAATACTGAAAAAACTAGAGAACAAAAGATAGCAGAACGTGTTGCATATATGCAACAACAACAAACTAATTCGGATAACCTGAATTAATTGTTGAATTAAATGTGGGATTAGTTTAGACTAATCCCATAACCAAAAAGGTTATAGAAAGCGAGAACAAATGATAAATAATAAACCTTTCATTATCACTTACTATTCAGCAAGTGATAAGAAAACAATAACAAGAAATGCACTTTGGACTGATCAATGTAAATATTGGATTAGTAAAAGTGGAAGAATGTTGATGACTTATTTTGATATCGATCAAGATGGGTACAGGACAGCTAGTGATAGTTGGAGTATAAAACTGTGAGTATCAAACTAGCAATTTTTAACGTAGCTGTACTTTTGTATGGCTACATAATTTTAACCATAATAGGAGTAATATAGTATGAGTGATTTTGACAATAGAAAGTTTTTCATAATCAAGAAGAATAAATTTCTAGGAAATTATAGATATGAAATTCATTCTGATAAAATGTATGACTTGACCAAAGCTATGAAGATTATGTTGGCACTTGATACATTGAACGAGGACAGGAAACAAACTTCCTATTACTTGCAAGAGGTTGACTTATCAATAGTGGAAACACCATTGGTATTAACTGATGAAGTAAAAGAGGATCAATCAGAAATGCCTTTCTGATAATCTCGCAGTAGGGTTTGTGGTTTAGGTATGAGCCACAAATCCTACAAACTCTCATAGGGTATGCAGAAACAACATATGTTGTTCTTGCATAGTGTGTACCGATAGAGGTACCACTACATGTTGATTTTTTGCTTGAAAACTCGGGAGGGCCCACCCTAAACACACAAAGGGGTCCCAAGGTCATACATATATGTCGAATTTAGACTCTTATAGCCATCTATTCAAAAATAGGTTATAAAAAAATATTATAAAAAATTTTATGGAAAATTTTGATGGATTGTCTCCAGAAGAGAAAGCACGACTTTTGGAATTAGAGCAGAGTGTAGAATTAGATAAAGCAAAGCCAGTAATACAAAAAGACTTTTTGAGTTTTGTCAAATACGTTTGGCCTGAGTTTATTGAAGGTGGACACCACAAAAAAATTAATAAAAAATTTAATGATCTCGCTAGCGGGAAAATTAAAAGACTGATCATCAACATGCCGCCAAGACATACGAAGTCGGAGTTTGCCTCATACTTACTCCCGGCATGGATGGTTGGCCTCGATCCCCGGTTAAAGATCATTCAAGCAACTCACACAGCAGATCTAGCCATAGACTTCGGACGTAAGACCAAGAACCTAGTCGATCAAGAGAATTACAAACAACTGTTCGACACTAGACTGATGGAGGACTCTCAGGCCGCTGGTAAATGGAAAACGGAACAGGGAGGTGAGTACTTCGCTGCCGGTGTTGGTGGAGCAATAACAGGTCGTGGTGCTGATCTTCTAATCATCGATGATCCACACAAAGAACAAGATATTAAAAAAGATAGTAAGTCATTCGATAAAGCCTGGAACTGGTATACATCAGGTCCACGTCAACGTTTACAACCAGGAGGTCGAATAGTTGTTGTTATGACACGTTGGAGTACCAAGGACCTAACTGGACAACTGATCAAGGCTCAGGGAGAGGAGAACTCTGACCAATGGGAGGTTGTAGAACTACCGGCTATACTTCCGGATGGTAAACCTGTTTGGCCAGAATACTGGACCACGGAAGAATTAACTAAAACAAAAGCATCTATTCCTGTCAACAACTGGAACGCTCAGTATATGCAACAGCCGACAGCTGAAGAAGGTGCAATATTAAAACGAGATTGGTGGCAGGACTGGACACATAAGAATCCACCTGACTGTGAATTTATAATACAAAGTTATGATACAGCTTTTCTTAAAAAAGAATCTGCCGACTTTAGTGCTATAACTACTTGGGGAGTCTTCAAAGATGATGATGGTCGACCCAATATAATACTATTAAATGCTTTCAAAGATCGATATGAGTTTCCAGAACTACGTAAAGTTGCTCATGAAGAGTATCTATATTGGCGTCCTGATATGGTAATCGTTGAGGCTAAGGCTTCTGGTATACCACTGACAGCAGAATTGAGGGATATGGGAATCCCAGTAATTAACTTTACGCCGAGCCGAGGAAATGATAAACATGCCAGAGTAAACGCAGTATCTCCTATGTTTGAGATGGGAATGGTTTTTGCTCCGATGCATGAACATTTCGCTCAAGAGGTTGTGGAAGAGTGTGCATCGTTTCCGTTTGGAGATCACGATGACTTTGTCGACTCTACAACACAGGCGTTAATGCGTATTAAACAAGGTGGATTAGTTCGTAATAGAGATTCATATCAAGACGAACCTCTGCCAGATAGGAGTAGTATAACGTATTATGGCTAACGCAAATACAATAAAACAGATCATACAACTTTATAAAAAGCTTGGTGGTAACGTATCCGAGATTATGGGTACTAAAACCAATATTAATTTTATAGGTAAAGGTGAGCCAGAGATGTTAAGCATGTCTATCAATGAACAGGCATTAGGGGCATTTCCACAATCAAAAGTAATCGATGAATTAAAAGACTCAGTTAGTTATGCAGTTGGTGATAAATTAAATGACATACAAGCTAATAATTTATTAACTAACATGTCTAAGTTAGATAATTTTTTTAACCCACCAGCAGCGCCAGCAAACATAGCCGATCTTGCAACAGGAACTAGAAACTTAGATCAAGAAGGATTGATGTCTTTGAGATTGAAAAAATCAGATGATGAGCTAGCAGCTATGGCTGAAAGAATAGGTTTAAACGATCCGAAGAAAAATAAATTTTTACAAACAGTAGATGAAGCAGATCTACCACCTCCTGGTTCACGTGGCGGACCAGAAGATATCTCAGCACCATTTGCATCTGCAGAAGAGACAATTAAAAATCTAGCAAAGTCAGAAGGTGTCGATGCAGCAGAAACTATCTTACCAACAGGTAAAGGTTTAGAATTATTAAAGAATGTACAAAATAATAATTTGATCGTAAATGATTTAGTAAATAAAATTTATTTAAATGCAGGTGTTGCAGAAAATGCGCAACCTGTAGTTAGAGCAAACGCTAGAGATTTTTTAAATAGAATAAAAGATTTAAGTGATGAAGTAGAAGGCACAACTTTATCTGGTGTTATGGAAGCAGATGATTTTAGATTTATGACCGAAGGTGGTGGCGGAGGAATGGGTGATCCGTTACTGTTAGTACAAAAATATTTTGGACCAAAAGTTGCATCAGCAGTTGCAAAACTAGATGGGCCAAATGATATACAACTTTTTGCAGAAAGATTAATTAGTGTTAAAGATGCAAAAGGTAAAGGTGTTACAGATAGACTATTCAATCCTGATACTGTTGATATTTCTGATTTTGAATTTGCAGATGGCGGACGTGTACCTTTCTTTTTAGGTGGTGCTGCAAGACTTGGTAAAGCTTCTTTTGAAGCACTAAAAAAATATGGTATAGAAGGTCCAGATGTTTCAAGACTTTTTGGATTAATGAGTGCTGACAAGACTATGGTTGGTCCAGCAAAAACAGAATATTTCAAACAGCTTTATAAAGTATTAAAAAATCCTGATGACTTTCCAGATGCAATCAAAGACATACAAATTAAATTAGGTATAGACATCGGTCTTAAACGTGGTGGACTTGCCGGCATCCTGGAGGTGTAATGGCTAGAAGAGATTTATCAATACGACCATCTGAAAAATATTTACAACCATTTATTGATGAATTTATAAAAAAAAACGGCGCCAAAAAATGGACAGATATAAATAAACAACAAAGATATAGATTTTATGACAGTGTAATACCTACAATTGATAAATTTTTAAAAGAAAGTAAAGGTCTTATAAGAAGAAAAGAGCTAGCTAAATTACTAGATGTAGACAACGATTATTTAAGAGCCATTGCTAAGAGTTCTAAAGGAAAACCAAATATAAGATATAAAATATTTCAAGATATACTAGGAGACGTTAAAAGAATATATAGACCCATAACAGGTCAAAACGAGGGGTTTTACAAAAAACCTACGGCATCTCAAATAGAAGCTTTTAAAAAGAATATTCGTTCCTCTACTATTTTACCAGTTATGCAAGAAAGAGTTAATGCTTTTTTAAACAATAAAAAGTTTATGAAAATGTTAAAAAAAGATAATTTAACAGATCCAAATTTTTTAGATAAAACAAAAAAAATATTTCCTAAACTAGATTTAACAGATCAAAAATTAGCTGATGGTGTTTTGTATATTGCAAGAGGGTCTAAAGGTGATGAGTTTATAGGGACAACAATTAAAAAAAATCTACCTTTACACAAAAGATTAATTAAACAGTTTGAAGAATCAAAGTGGGGAAATCCTTTACATGCTGCAGCATATAAATTTGCTAGAACTGAAATAGACCAACAGTTAGGAAATAAAGAAGGAACTTTTAGAGAATATCAAAGGAAATTAAGTCAAGCATTTAAAGATGCAGGGTTTAAAGATTTAAAAAATTATGAAGTAGATGAAATAGTCGGAGCAAGTATTGGAGGTAAACAACAATTTGCACCATACTCTGTTTTCTCTAGATATCTAACATCAACTATTAACGCTGGTCCCGCAGCAGCATATCAAGGAGCTTTATCTAGAGCTTCTACAGAACTAACAGGAATTATAGATGAGTTTGGATCAAACTCAAATCAAGCTATTAATTTTGTAAAAGATTTTAATAAAAATAAAGCTGCGCCTTTTGAAGCTAAACATGGGGTAAAGGCAGCCCGTCTAGATTTAAGAATGCCAGAGCAAGTTTTTGGTAAAAAACGTTTTGCAGAACTAGGAACTATTGGTGAGCAAATGACAGACGTCGTAAAACAAAAAGGGTTTGGTTTTAAATTACCAGAGGGTTCTTTAACACAAAAAGAATTATTAGAATCTGTAGCAAGTTTAAAACCTGGTACAAAAGCTTTTAGAGCAGTTTGTACCATTACAAAAGCTGATGGTGGAGATGTTGCAGGATGTGTTGAAAGAGTTGCACAAGAACCAGAAAAATTTGCAAACAAATTTAAAAATCTTACAGCTGAAAGCGGACCACTTGCAAGAGTAAAAAACGCGGCATTAGGATTTTTAAAATCACCAGGTTTAAAAAGATTTACACTAGCCGGTGTTGCGGGTGCAGGTTTACAACAAGTGGTAAAAGAATTTAACAATAATGATCCAACAAGTTATTTATCAAACGAAGATCAACAAAAAAATATGTTGGTATCTATGGCAACAGAACCTATTGCACCAGACTTTGAGAGACCAAGTATTTTAGATTATCAGTTACCGGCTGTTGGAGCAACGCTTGCAGCAGGAACAGCATTGGCTGCACCATCAACAATTAAAGCAAGTAGATCAAGAGGACTTGGTGTTGAGAAAAAAGGAGTAGCTAGAACTGCAGCAAGAGTTTTAGGTAGAGGACTTGGAGTTGCAGCAGCTCCAGCTTTACTTGCACCTTTAGCTGGTATGGATCTTGCATCACAAATTGCTGAAGGAGATTCAGCTGCAGATATTGCAACTAATCCATTTAACTATTTGTATCCAGCATTTGCAGATCAAACAGATAGATTAACCAGAGGATTAAATCCAACGCTTAGAAAACTAGCTAGATTGAATCTAGGTAAGGCTGCATTGAGAGGTATATCTAGAGGCGGAATAGCTGGACTTGGTCTATCTCTAGGTATAGAAGGAATGAAGCTATTAGATGATTAAAAAACTTACAACCACGATACCACCACTTAGAGGGCCTCATCCACAGGGGTTGAATGTTCCTGGAAAAAAGACTATAGTGGTTAAGAACTCGGAGAAAAACAATGTCAGAAATAGACAAGTCTCTACCAAACGTAGAGCAGGAAATAAAATTACCTAGCGAAGAAGAGATTGTAGAAGCATCTCAAGCAAACATAGAAGAACAAGTTGGACCAGAAGACATTCAAGTAACACAAGAAGAAGATGGTGGTGCAACAATTAGTTTTGATCCAGAAGCTGTAAACCAGCCAGGCACAAACGAACACTTTGACAATTTAGCAGACTTACTACCTGAAGAAGTTTTAGGCAGATTAGGTTCTGAACTTTTTGAAAATTACACACAATACAAAGCATCAAGAAAAGATTGGGAAGACGCATATACAAAAGGTCTAGATCTTTTAGGATTTAAATATGAAACAAAATCTCAACCATTTACAAATGCAAGTGGTGCAACTCACCCTGTATTAGCTGAAGCTGTTACGCAGTTTCAAGCACATGCATACAAAGAATTACTTCCAGCTACTGGTCCAGTACACACTCAAATTATGGGTGTACCTAACAGACAAAAAGAAGACCAAGCTACACGAGTAAAAAACTTCATGAACTATCAACTCATGAATAAGATGAAAGAGTATGAACCCGAGTTCGATCAGTTACTTTTTTATCTCCCTCTTAGCGGCTCTGCATTTAAAAAAGTTTATTATGATGAGCTTTTAGGCAGAGCCGTGTCTAAATTTGTGCCGGCAGATGATCTGATAGTTCCATACACTGCAACGTCTTTAGAAGATGCGGACGCAGTAATTCATTCATTAAAAATGTCAGAAAATGATTTAAGAAAAAAACAAGTATCAGGTTTTTACAGAGACATAGAAATTACACCTGGTTATTCTCAAGAATCAAGTGTTGAGAAAAAAGAAAGAGAACTTGAAGGTGTTAAAAAAACTAGAGACGAACAAGTTTTTACAATTTTAGAAATACATACAAATCTTGATCTTGAAGGTTTTGAAGATAAAGATGCAGAACAAAATCCAACAGGAATAAAACTTCCATACATTGTAACTATTGATACAGGGTCAAGAGAAGTTTTATCTATAAGAAGAAACTACAAACCAGAAGACATGTTAAAAAATAAAATACAATACTTTGCGCATTTTAAATTTTTACCGGGTCTAGGTTTTTATGGTTTCGGATTAATTCACATGATTGGTGGATTATCAAGAACTGCAACGAATGCACTTAGACAATTGTTAGATGCTGGTACGTTTTCAAACATGCCTGCAGGATTCAAACAAAGAGGTATTCGTGTCAGAGATGAAGCTCAATCGATTCAGCCTGGAGAGTTCAGAGATGTAGATGCACCTGGAGGAAATATTAGAGATGCATTTATGCCTTTACCATTCAAAGAACCATCAGCAACATTATTACAATTAATGGGTATTGTTGTTAATGCAGGTCAGAGATTTGCCGCCATAGCTGACATGCAGGTCGGTGACGGCAACCAGCAGGCAGCTGTTGGAACGACCATTGCTCTTTTAGAACGTGGTTCACGAGTCATGTCAGCCATACATAAAAGATTGTATGTGGCGTTAAAACAAGAGTTTGTTTTATTATCTGATGTGTTTAAAACTTATCTACCACCAGAATATCCTTACGATGTTGTGGGTGGACAAAGAAATATTAAGGTTGCAGATTTTGATGACAAGGTAGATATTTTACCTGTTGCAGATCCAAATATATTTTCACAATCACAAAGAATTACTTTAGCTCAAACAGAGCTACAACTTGCGATGTCAAATCCACAAATGCATAATATGTATGAAGCGTACAGAGATATGTATACTGCGATTGGTGTAAAAAATATTGATAAGATATTACCACCACCGCAACAACCTATGCCAATGGATCCAGCTACAGAAAATATTCTTGCAATGACTGGTAAACCTTTCCAAGCATTTAAAGGTCAAGACCACAGAGCTCACATAACTTCGCATTTAAATTTTATGGCAACTAATATGGCTAAAAATAGTCCACCAGTTATGGGTGCATTACAAAAAAATATCTTTGAACATATTTCTTTGATGGCACAAGAGCAATTAGAGATAGAATTTAGAGAAGAGATACAACAATTAATACAATTACAACAAATGGCACAACAAAATCCTGCTATGGGACAAAGTCCTGAGGTTCAACAACAGATTATGCAGTTAAGTATGGCTATCGAAGCAAGAAAAGCTAAGTTAATTGCAGACATGACCCAAGAATTTAAGGAAGAAGAGAATAAAATCATGGGTGATTTTGGAAATGACCCTATTGCTAAGCTAAAAGCTAGAGAATTAGACTTAAGAGCAATGGATAATGAAGATAAACGAAGAACAGCGGAGCAAAGATTGAACTTAGACAAGTCAAAAGCTATGATGAATCAAGATTTACAAGAAGAAAAGCTTGAACAAAACGAAGATTTAGCAAAATTAAGAGCAGATACGTCTATTGAGAAGACAATCTTAAGTAAAACTATTCCATCGGCACCGAAAATGGATGAAATGCCTGGAAATGTTGCTATAATTAGAAACAAAGGAGTATAATTATGAAAAAAAATAAAAAATCAAGTCACGCAGGCATGACTCATGTAGACCATGACATGTTTTTGAACAAAGATGGCTTTCTAAACGGAGGAGTTGAAGTTGAAGTTTCAAAACCAACAGAAACTCAATCTGTTCAAGTGAAAGGTCAGAGAGCGATGCTTGCAGAAAAGAAAAGTAAAGCAGACTGGTACTAAATTATGTGGTTATCGGCAATTAAATTAGCCGTTTCTGCTGGAAGTAAGATTTATGCTAACAAGCAGAGAACGAAAATGGCAATGTCTGATGCACAGCTTATGCACGCATCTAAGATGGCCCGAGGTGAGGAAGCTTACCAAGGAAAATTGTTAGAAGCCCGACAATCGGACTGGAAGGACGAGGCAGTTTTGATAATTCTCTCAACGCCCGTCATGATTTTGGCCTGGGCAGTCGTATCGGACGATCCGACCGCTATGGACAAGGTAAAACTCTTTTTCGAGATGTTCTCGCAGCTCCCGTCATGGTTCACAAATCTTTGGATCCTTGTGGTGGCGAGCATATATGGTATAAAGGGAACGCAAATATTTAGAAACGGAGGTAAAAAATAATGGCAAGTAAAAAACTAAAAAAGCTTCTTAAAGGAGCAGCACTAGTAGGAGCAGCAGGCCTTGGCGCAGCTGCACTAGGAAGAAAAAGAAGAAACCAAGCAAACGTAGAATTAGATCTACCTATTTCTCGTATAGACGGTAGAAATTTTGGTCCTTACAAAAAATCACCATCATTTATAAAAAACAAAATGATGACAGCAAAAGATATGGCAAAAGATCCATTTTTTGTAAACGCAGAAACTTTAATGAACGATAGTAGAATGTTTAGAAAAGGTGGCCGTGTTGGATGTGGTGTGGCAAAAAAAGGTTTTGGTAAAGCAATGAAAAAAGGTAAAAAATAGTTATGGCAAAAGCAATAAGTATTAGTAAGAATAAAGGCTTAGCTAAATTAGCTAAGAAAAAACCTGAGCTAGCTAAAAAATTTGGATACGATCCAAAAAGAATCGTAGCTAAAAAAGGTGGTCGGGTTAAAAGGAAGAAAAAATAATGGCAAAACTTTGTCCAAAAGGTAAAGCCGCAGCGAAGCGAAAATTCAAAGTGTATCCTTCGGCGTATGCAAACATGTACGCTTCAGGAGTTTGCTCTGGTAAAATTACACCTGGTGGAAAAAAGAAAAGAAAAAAATATAACGAGGGCGGAGTCGTAGTCGAAGACGTTACTCGTATGATTGATGTATAATGGCAAAGAAAGGACTCAGAGAATGGGTGAAGGAACGATGGGTAGACATCGGAGCCCCGAAGAAAGACGGGAAGTATCAGCCATGCGGAAGATCGAAGGGAAGCAAGAGGAAGTATCCAAAATGCGTCCCACTTGCAAAAGCCACACGGATGACAAGTGGACAAAAGGCGAGTGCTGTCAAACGAAAAAGAGCAGCAGGTAATCCCGGAGGTAAGCCAACAAACGTTTCAACATTTGCAAAAAGAAAAAGTATGGCGTTCGGAGGTAGAGTATAATGAGTAAAGGTACTATGCCATCACGAAACAAAAAGAACTTTAGACCTACAAAGTCTGGAGCAGGCATGACACGAGCCGGTGTCAAAGCTTATAGAAGATTAAATCCCGGTTCAAAATTAAAAACAGCCGTGACAGGAAAAGTGAAACCTGGATCAAAAGCTGCTAATCGTAGAAAATCATACTGCGCTAGATCACTAGGACAATTAAAAAGGTCATCAGCAAAAACCCGTAACGATCCAAATTCTCGTATCCGTCAGGCACGTAGAAGATGGAAATGTTAGATAGATTAATTTACAAATTCTGCGATTTTTTAGACACAAATATAGCTAGGATAAACCGGCTATTTGAAAGGAGAAAAAATGCGAAGAGCAATACTAGAAGCACTAAGAGCTAGATACGAAGCTGAAATTGCAGAAGCAGATGCAACTGCAAATATCTATTTAGATAATTCTGTAGGTATCGGAGAACACCCTCAACATATAGATGAGGTAAATAAACAAATAGAAAAAATCGCTAACGCAAAAGAAAAGCTAGATGTGTTAGATGAGTTTGAACCGGAAAAGGCGGTATTATAATGGAGTTTATAGATAAGATTAGAAAAGTAATTAAAATGAGACATGATGATGTAGTAATTGCAATGACGTCTGGTGGTGTTGACAGTATGGAAAAATACCAGTATATGTTAGGACAGATACGAACATATCAGTATCTATTACAGGAAATATCCACCCTGCTAAAAACAAAGGAGCAAAATGACGGAGAAGGAACAGTTATCAGCATCAAGTCAAAAGATAGTCCTACCAAATAAGGACTTGGTTGGTGTTAAAAAAGAAAAGAAAAAAGAAATCAACGAAGAATCAAAACTACCAGAACCAACAGGTTGGAGAATTTTAGTTTTACCTTTTAAACAAAAAGACAAAACTAAAGGTGGTTTAATTTTAGCAGATGAAACAGTCGAACGTTCACAAGTAGCATCAACTTGTGGATTAGTTTTAAGAATGGGTCCACATTGCTATGATAAAGAAAGATATCCAGAGGGACCATGGTGTAAGAAAGGTGATTGGATTATCTTTGCAAGATATGCAGGATCACGAATTAAAATAGATGGGGGTGAAATAAGACTTCTGAATGATGATGAAGTTTTAGCAACCGTGGAAAACCCTGAAGATATATTCCACGAATTTTAACAATCATAGGAGATACTATGCAAGAAGAAGAAAAGAAAACAATAGATATCGATACTTCAGGACCTGAAGTAGAGGTAGCATTGCCAGAAGAAAAAAAAGAAGAGGTTGCAGAACAACCTTCGGAGGATAAAACATATGAGAACGAGCGTGAGACAAAGCTTGAAGACGGTGGCAGCGCCAGCGACACATCTGAGAAACCTGTGGAGCAGTCTGCTGTTCAAGAAGATAATAAACAAGAAGACAACAGTAAACAAATTGAAGAGTATTCTGAAGGCGTTAAAAAGCGAATAGCTAAATTAACAAAAAGAATGCGTGAAGCTGAAAGACAAAAAGAAGAAGCTTTACGTTTTGCTGAAAGTGTTAAACAGGAAAGAGACAAGTTTAAAACTACAGCAGACTCATTAGATAAAAATTATGTTGCAGAAATGGAAGGTAGAATTACTTCTTCTATTGCAGCAGCTCAAGAAAAGTTAAGAGCAGCTAGACAAGCAGAAGATCCAAAAGCTGAAACAGAAGCTTTGGCTGCTATTTCTCAACTTGGTTATGAACAAGGTAAATTAGCTGAACTTAAAACCCAGCATCAAATGCAGGAAACAGCAGCTAAAGAAAAACCTGTTGAACAACCATTATATCAACAACCGCAACAAACCCAAACTGCACCTGATCCAAGGGCAGAAGATTGGGCTAGTAACAATGAGTGGTTCGGTAAAGATAGTGCAATGACGTATACAGCGTTTGATTTGCATAGAAAAATTACCGAAGAAGAAGGAATTGACCCTAGATCTGAAGAATACTATACGGAAATAGACAAGAGAATAAGACTTGAATTTCCGCATAAATTTGATACATCTAAGGACAAACCGATTAGTAAACCTACACAAACCGTTGCCTCTGCAACGCGTAGTACAAAGGCTGGTCGTAAATCAGTGAGACTCACATCGTCTCAAGTCGCAATAGCGAAAAAATTAGGTGTGCCACTAGAAGAATATGCGAAACAACTTATGAACACGAAGGAGGTATAGGCATATGGAAAAGAAACAACCAACTCGTGCGAGCCAAGCAAAGAAAAGTGATTCGACAAAAGTTGAAACACAAGCAAAATCGGTAACTCCAAAAGAGAGACCAAAAGTTTGGACTCCACCATCGTACTTAGATACGCCCAACGCGCCAAATGGCTACAGACACAGATGGGTCAGGGTAGAAATCCTAGGATTCGTCGACACGAAAAACATACAAGGACGCTTAAGATCCGGGTATGAATTAGTTCGAGCTGACGAGTATCCAGAAGAAGACTTCCCAGTAGTTGCAGACGGCAAATACGCAGGGGTTATCGGGCACGGAGGCCTAGTGCTGACTAGGGTACCTGAAGAGATCGCGCAGCAAAGAAGTGAGTACTATGCTCAACAAGCACAGGATCAACAAGCTGCAATTGACGCCGATCTAGCTAAGGAACAGCATAAGAGTATGCCTATCAATGTTGATAGAAATACTCGTGTAACCTTCGGTGGTACGAAAAAGTAAAATTTTTTAGAGACCAGCGAAATAAACAAACCGTACTGGAGGCCCTTCGGGGCAGGTACATAAGGAGAAAACGACTATGGCTAATAGTTCATCGACTGGTTTCGGTTTGAAACCAATTAAAAAAGTCGGTCAGAATTACGACGCTGGTGGTCTAGGTGAGTACCCTGTAGCAGCTTCGTCTTCAGCTATCTACAACCAAGATATGGTTGCGATGGCGGCGACAGGTTTTGCAGCAGTAGCTGCAGCTGGTACAACACACAACCTAGGTTCACTAAACGGAGTGTTCTACACTGACGCAACAACTAGTAAGCCAACATTTCAAAACTATCTTCAAGGCTCTAATACAGCTTCTGATATAGTTGCGTTTATAACTGATGACCCGAATCAGATCTACGAAGTAAGATCTAACAATTCGAGTGCTTCAGCACAAACAGATGTTGGTAACACAGCTGAAATAAGTTATTCAGCTGGCGCAAGTCCAAACTACGTTTCTAGAACAACTCTAGATGACAGTACTTTGGGGACTGCAACACAACAACTAAAAATCTTAGGAGTATCAAGAGATGCTGACAATGATGATTTAACTTCTGCAAACGTAGTTTGGAGAGTTGTTATCAACGAAACATTCTTTGGTGCTACTACAGGTATCTAATAGGAGTATAAAACTATGGCAATATCACGTAATCAACTAGTCAAAGAACTAGAGCCAGGTTTGAATGCACTATTCGGCCTGGAGTATAAACAGTATGAACAAGAACATGCTGAGATATACACAACTGAGTCATCTGACAGAGCTTTTGAAGAAGAAGTAATGTTATCTGGCTTTGCTCAAGCACAAGTTAAACCAGAAGGTTCTGGTGTAACTTACGACAGTGCTCAAGAAACTTTCACAGCAAGATACACTCACGAGACAATTGCTCTTGGGTTTGCAATCACTGAGGAAGCTATTGAGGACAATTTGTATGACAGACTTGCGTCTAGATATACAAAAGCTTTAGCAAGATCTATGGCTCAAACTAAACAAGTTAAAGCAGCTGCACCGTTAAACAATGGTTTACCAGGTTTAACATTCACTTCAGGTGATGGTGTAACTCTTTTTAACGCTTCGCACCCAACTATTGCTGGAACTTTCAGTAATACGTTATCAACTGCTGCGGATTTAAACGAAACTTCATTAGAGCAATCAATGATTGACATTGCTGCGCTTACTGATGAAAGAGGTTTAAAAATCGCTGCAAAAGCTGTGAAGATGATAATCCCATCTGCATTACAATTTACTGCAGAGAGATTAATGAAATCTTCACAAAGAGTTGGGACTGCTGATAATGATATCAATGCAATGGTGTCTATGGGAATGATCCCAGGTGGCTACACAGTTAACCACTACTTAACTGACACTGATGCGTTCTATATCACTACAGACGTGCCAAATGGTATGAAGCATATGGAAAGAGCTCCATTGACTACAAAAATGGAAGGCGATTTCGATACTGGCAACGTAAGATACAAAGCTAGAGAAAGATACGTATTTGGCGTATCAGACCCTAGAGGTATTTTTGCATCACCAGGTGCTTAATCAATAATTTTGTGGCGGGACATAGTTCCGCCACAATCGAAACATAGAAAGACAAAACCATGACAAAATTCCTTGTAAACATATACGCATATGACCATCACGCTAGATTTGAAGTAGAATCTAATGATGATCCTATTTCTTTGGAACAATCAATAGTTGACAAACTGGGAGAAAAGAGTATAAATTGGGAATCATCGGGAATGTTTTCGGACAGACCTTATCGAATAACTTATGAGGAAGTTAGTAATGATACAAGACCTATACAAACAAAAAAGGTCCTTGGAGTTGAAGTGGGAACAAGAGCATCTATCTAA
>WLWH01000140.1_pt1 | contig 60123 bp, 68 predicted proteins | sample 6712741 | NCBI WGS metagenome assembly WLWH01 (sample SAMN12718694, study PRJNA515312) | sponge metagenome | isolation source: marine sponge | host: Mycale hentscheli | place: New Zealand: South Island, Marlborough, Capsize Point | collected 2003-05-01 | reverse complement strand
CTGGGTTGAGAAGTTTAGGCAGAGTTATCCAAGAAAAATCTAACCCTATTGGCAACGTGTCTAGGAATGTTAGAGACAGCTTAATGGCGGCAGTAAGCTCAGAAATAACAAGTGTCATTAAGTCTGTTTATAGTCCTGAGAATTCTTTTTACTTACTGTTGCTTCTTCTATCTGTGCTTTTCCTGCGTAAGAAATTAATCCCCTGATCAGGAGCCGCAAGCCTCGCAGTCTTCTGGATTTAATAGGTTACAAGTCGGTTGTTCAGCCGATTCAAGTTCTGCTACGAATTTGTCGAAGTCTTCCATAATAAGCAGTAAATAATTGTTAGTGCCCCACGAAATTGTGGGAGCATCGAAGATACAAAATGTATCTATAAAGGTTTCATTTCGTAATAAGGTGAGTACGCGTGTCTTACATCCCATAGCCTTACTTCATCGGGTGAGAAATCGGCAAATAAGTATTCTTCTGGAGATGTAAATAAGATAAACAACACGATGTCCGAATCCTCTTTGTCCATCGCTCTCTTGTTGGCCTTGAATGTTTTCTCACAAGTCTTTACACTAAGTCCGTACTTAATCTTTGTTGACTCTACTATAATGTCTGGGTCATCAGTAACATTCTTTGTTTCTTTTATCAGCGTAGACACTGTATATCTGGTTACCTCTGGTGTAACCTCAAAGTAATGACGGATAAGCAACTCACCAAGTATACCTATGTACTCTGTGTAATACTCTCTTGATACTTCTCCCAATAATACTGATTGCTTTGTACCCTTTCTCTGTTTGTGAGTACCCTTATACCTTCTGCGATTAGCATCAATCCTTCTTAACGTAAGGTCATTGGCATATTCTTTTAGGTATGATGGGATCTGGTCTTTCATGAGAGTCCTTCAAGCCGCAGTTTATTTATGGTAGACAAATCATAATGCTCTTTACAATACTCGTAAAGATTCTTACCAAGCCTCATGGCCTTGGGTAATGTCATGCCTTCTACGGCCTCCTTCCATTCTTGTGGTGTGTCACACAGGATGCCTGTCTCTCCGTGCTTTATAACCTCCTTATATGGCGTTACGTTTGATGCTATGATTGCAGTACGAGTGAACCCTGCTTCAACTACTTTTAATTCAGACTTGCTTTTGTTGAACTTGGAGTTCTTCAAGGGGCTGAGGGAGACATCGAAGAACTTGTACAACTTAGCGTACTGAGTAATATCCACAGGGTTCATTCTATACTTTGCTTTTAACTTTTCTGGATAGTCCATCAGACCCATGCAATATAACTCATGGTCTTCAAACGTCATACCCATCTGCTCTAAATCTTTTTGATGTCCATTGGCTCCGAGATATCCAAAGCGAACCTTGTAGTCTTTAGGCATATCCTTTTCCCAATCAACCCATTGCTCTTCCTTTTGATGTATGGTATTCGGTATCACCCGGTATACAGCGGAAGGGTTTATGTCTTTCATTATCTCTACAAGAAACGCAGAGGGACTCCAGATCTCATCGGCTATGAGTATACTCGCCTTGATATCTTTTGACTGATGGTTCTTGTAGTATTCGTAAGCAGGATTATCCTTTGGTAGTTTCCAATAGTCATCGTTGTCTAATATAAGTTTGACATCATTGTCTACCAGATACTGCTTGAATGCTTTATGATTCGAGACGCTAAACCTTCTTGACCCTACAAGGTTCTTGACCTTTGAAAGGTCGAACTCTTTAAGGTCATTAAAGTTTTCTATAAAGTGTATCTCCAGATCCTCCTCTTCCTTGAGTCTAAGGAAGGGTGTCATTAGCCGGTGATAGTTGATACCATTTAGGCCGTCAAGATAAATCAGCGTCATCATAATGCTCTAGCAACGCGGCTCTTATTAAATCAAATTCTGTATCTATGCTTCTCTTGTGCTTGCGTATGGTGTTGTGCAGACGTTCAGCATCGGTACGAGCCTCACCACTGTTTGTGTGTAAGTCTTCGTACAACTCTATGGCTGCTTCCTGCATTCTTGCAGTCGCCAGGAAATAAACTTTACTTAATAGTTTCGTATCCATGCGCTTTTATTTTTGCTACAAACGTGTCCTTGGCCACCGTCCCGTCGTAATGCGTAGACTGTGATGTGAAAAATCTAGGACTATCGTCATCAATATAACCATTGTTTCGTAGATAATCAGCAAGAAATTTACTGCAACAAATAGCGTTATCAACATCATAACGGCAATTGTAGTACACATGAATAGACATAGACTCCATGTGCCACTTATCAAATCCTTCAAGAACCTTTTGGATTTTTTCCCAGTAAGTTTTTTTGTACTTTGAGCGTACCGCGTAATGCCTCCCACTGTAAAATTGATTAAGCGAAGGCGGCTTTGGTAACTCCAATTTGATTTCGATGACTTCATCCACCCTCTAATATAAGTCTAAACTACTGTTCTTGTACGCTAAAGGAGTAAAACTTTTTTCACTACTACCAAGATTCCTAAATCCTGTACGTGAACTATTGATTTCAAGCACCACAGGATCGTCCCATGGCGTGGGCTGACCACCAGTCTCCTGGTTGCGTTGTTTGCGCACGTGAATCTCGGTACGTTGACGTATGTCGTAGTCGTTTGACTGCGTCCGTCTATGAAATGTGAGGAAAGAATCGGCCCTATTCACGAACTTACCCCCGCCTTCAGTCTGAGCAGCAGTGGGTGCTACGGGTAATCCATCTGGCCCTTTGATTCGTTGGGCTTCAGTAACTGAGTGGGTGTTCAACCACACTGCCATGTTGTTATTCACGCTAAACGTAAGCAGTTCCGATGCAGCCTCATAGTGATACTCATGAGAAGATAGTTGAGCGTTCTTTGATATGGTTGTCTTGAGTGAGTTGTAAGGGTCAATCAATATACCATCGTATGGCTCTTGACGTATAAGTTTCTCGGCAAATACTATAAGGTCGGTGTAACTATACACTTGATTGTTATTGATAACCGTGAAGTATTTGTTGACCCACTTGTATGCGGCTACCCTTTCTTCGTAGTGCATCTCACTAATGGGTACGTCTACTAAGAACTCCATAAGCCTCATCTTAACAGCGGCTGTTTTGTTCTCGGAAGAATATATAATCCATCTCCACTTGTGCAACACTGAGGATGTTACCATCATGTACAATGCCATCGTAGTCTTACCTACATTACTGTGCCCATTGATAATGGTAAACTCTTTCTTAAACAAATAATATTTATCAAGATTGGATAGTCCGGTGGTTAATCCTTTCTCTATCTTCCCTGTTGCGAAATCATTTATCCATTCCAGATCTGTAGCATCCGATGATATGAAAGACATGTCTCCATCGTTGATGCGGAACTCTCTTTTAATCTTGTTCTCATCATCAATAATCTCACGGATAGGCATGGTCTTACCCTGGTTGATTCCATCACCCATGGTCTTGCGTGCTAGGTCTATGTCTTGTACATCTTTGCGTACAAGTTCACGTTCCATTACACGCAGTGCCTCGTCCTCTTCCATTCTTCCTGCGGCAATGTATCCCCCACACAATATGGATGCACGCAACAACGTGCGATGTTTGTCGCCATCATCAGCCTTGCGTATCATGTGTACCACGATGTCTAACTTCTCATAGTCAGTATAGGCTTCCCGTTGTACTGCCTCTTGATGTTCGCTACCCTCTGATAACATCAGCCCAAAAACATTAGGCTCTTCATTACTTATAAGGTCTGGGTCGTAACTCTCAAAGCATGCACGTGAAAGGTTTATTCCGGATGGATCAACCTCTAATCCGTAAGTCCTATCGAAGTATGATTGTAGTGCACGGAAGTGGTCTCTATGTCTTTCGGGATTAGAAACCTTGACTAACGCCTTGAGGCCATCACCACTTGGTGAAGTCCAACAAGCACGTATGTAATCATCTGTTCCGAGCAGAGACTTGTAGTCCTCTACATCTATGTGGTCAAAGTCTAATACTATTATACCACTGTGCCCTAAGATTTGGCTGTCTCTTCTTCCCTCGAATACACCAGAGAACAACGCTATCGGTAAGGACTTCTTGACATCCTTGTCTCCGGCCCTTACTTCTTCAACTCTTTCTTTACTCTTACCCTCGCGTATGCGTGATAGAGACTCCTCTAATGTTGTGTAATGTGGGTTGTCTATGTCTGTTACCGAAGGAAACATTGTGATGCTCTCACTTGAACTCATTCTCGTAGTCTTTTTCTTTGTGAACTTCCGAGTACCCAACTATCATTTGGCTGTTGATTTTGTATACTCTAAAGTTAAGTTTCTTAGCGGTCAGTCTTGTAAGGGTCTCTAGAAATTCCAATGCTTTCTTATCCTTGTTCAAAGCCTTAAGGTCTTTTGCTCTACTGACACACTCTAGGCCTTTCCATTTGTTGGTATACATTTTTTTGCCACGCTTTGTCTGCCAAATAATATCAACATTATAGTAGTGTATGGGCTGTCTCTTACTTAAGTCCCACCCCATATGCTATTCTATCATTGTACATTTTAATGTCATCTTCATACAGGATTTCAAAAACTTTCTTGGCCTCATCACCTAGGCTCCAGATCTTGGAGTTGGTAGTGTTACTTTTATACAGCGGAATGGTTTCTCCAATGCGCTCACAAACATACTTCCAATCTTCTTCCATGTTTTCAACTACGCCTAGCCAGATGTCATCTTCCATCCATTCAACCTGCTGATACTTAAGGTAGGGCTTACTCCAAAACTTGTCAAAGAAATGAAACTGCATAAGCATATCCCTTGTTATTATCTTGTCTTCCGGGGCAGGGAAGTTGCCTGTCTCGTCAAACACCCACGCAACATTGGGGTTGTTCCTGTAGTGGTAATCGCAGTTGTATACATAGTGTGAGATAAATCTTCTCTCCGGATTTCTGACAAACCCAAACTTAAAGTACTCGTTCCACCTATCTTCACCGGCTACCTTTTTGATAGTAGCCATTGTCTCGTGACCAAATGGTGGGTGATTATTGTCCCCGACAGTGGCCTCTGGGTCTAGTTTGAGCAGTGCTTCCTCCATTGAGGTGCTTGCGTTCTTCGGAATCTTTACGAAGATGAACTTAAATTTATCTGATATAATCATACCTTGGTTACGTTTACTATTTCATATTGGTCTAAAGTTTCAGCGTTGTTCGTGTACAAAACCACCCTGTATATTAGAGACTTGTTTAATTCAAGCGTATTGGTAAGCGTCTGGTCTAGAATTACAGAACCCTCTTCATATTTTCTTACATACAAAGGATTGATTGGCTTGCCGTTACTGAACACATCCATGTTCTTGTTGTGTACTCTAAGTCCTGCTATCACTGTGCTGTGATGCCGATTAAATACGCTGCCCATATAGGACATTGTAAGCCTTGTGTTCTCTTTGAGATAACCCCACACCATCATCCTGGTTTCAACCAGATCTCTGTCTCTCCTGGACATTTTTATAGACCCTTCGTGTGCCCGATTGATTTTGCAGAACACAGATATGGCTGTCGTTATAGCGTGTTGCTCTATGCTTCTTTCTATTTGATACTCAGTCATACCAGTATTACTTGTCAATTATAATTCGTTTGTAATACTCTGGTGCTAGCCTTTTGATTTCCCTGTAGAGCATAGCCTCTGCTTCCCTAAGTTCCTTCTTTGTTTTTGTATCACCCTTACCTTTAGTACCAAACGAAGTGTGCAGTGTGGCTAATTTCTCTAACTGCTCATCCACTTGCGCGCGTACAAGAGGGCACATGTTGGCGCGCGACGCGCTTTTACATACCTTGTCCATTATTGTTATAGATTAAATTCGAAATGATTCTTGAAGGGATCTCTGCTAGAACTTGTGCGCATGTCTATAGCGTACACGTCATCAGACTCTTGATACACTAGGTACTCTCTGCTCTCAAGTAATTCCCTCATGGATGCCCACCCATTTGCAACATGCTTGTGCTCTGCCTTTATCAGTTTGGGTCTCAACGCACCCTCGTATGCAACTTGATTGAGAATAACCAAGTCGTGTCCTTCGGTGTCGATTTTTAAGAAGTCGATCTGGGTTATACCAGACTCCTTCAGCATGTCGTCATAGGTAATTGCTTTAACTGCCCTTGATTCTACTAGGTTCTTGTTGCCCTCGAGAGTGTACTCAGAGAACGAACTCATCCCTGCAAAGTCTCTATCTTTTTCAATGACTGACTGCTTGAATACATCCATCTGTCGCAAGCCTCTGCTCACATCAATGGCGCAGTTCATATACACTACACCATCGTGCTTCTCTAAGTTGTTAAGGTACTCTTGTACCGGCTCAACGATAACCCCTGTCCACCCGTTCTTACCTAGGTTGTTCAGTGTGTTAAAATCACAACTACCTATCTCAACAAAACATTTAGTAGCACTCATGAAGCGTCTCTGATTTGTGATAGTACTCATCGGGTGCAAAGTATATGTAAGGCAACAGCGTTTCACCTTCGGGTGTGACCGCCCCTCGCTTCTTTCTTTTATACCAATCGGGGTGTCCTTCTAACATATCCAATTGTTTAAGTTCATCCTCCGATACTAAGTATAGTTCTACGTCTACGTTGAATCCAACACCAGGTTTCTCTACGAGAAAGGGTAGCCCTGATCCATGTACTACCATAGGGTATTGTCTCTCTGTCTTTGCATTGGAAACGTACACAGCATTGCTCAGTAGTATGTTGTTACCAAAGCCACGCTTGAGTGTACCGTATACAGCGATTAAAATATCACGCAGTTCTTCGCTATCACTTCCCTGTACCACCACTCTACGTCCTCCTTCTGCTTCGCGCTGAAGATTGTCTTGATTCCTTTGTTTAGATGCCATCTTTTTTTTCGTCTATTATATTTAATACTGTAAGCACGCACACTGGGTGCGTCGTTTACTGTCTTTCTTTTTTCTCCAAAGTTTCCATTCATAATAAGAAATATTAATGCAGGGAGGAGCCCCATATCTGAGAGTTTCGCTTAACATGATTAAAACCCCTCCCTTACATTAGTAATTTAGAACGGCAATCCGTCGTTGCCTTGAGCCACTGCTTTAGCGGCTTGGCTTTGAGTGTTCTGTCCCCCGTTTGCACGTGGGTTGAACACACTCGTGAATGCAGTTCCGTCGGTCTTAATGATGAAGTCCACGTTCACATTACCTGCGCCCGTTAGATACTTCTTCATCTCATCCAACTGATCTTCCTTGAAAGAGATGTTGTACTTGACAACACCACTATCAAACTCTTTGCGTTCGCCTACATATCCCATGTAGACTCCCTTGCTTTGTTGTTGTGACATAGCAATTGATTGATTAAATTTCCCCTTGTAAAAAGAACGTAGTCGATGGCTTATCATTCTCATAATGTTCCTTGATTATGCTCAAGGCACGAGCCACTTTACGTCTACCAGAGTCAAGGGTTTCCTCTGATGCTTTATATACTGCCGGTAAATACGGGTATGCTTTCTCTTGCACTACCCAATAGAAATCCTTTACTCCGAACGCGTGTGTGTATAGGAATGCTTGTATGTCGTATCCGAATACACGTACATCTCTAGGGAATCCCTTCACGCTACGAGAAGACTTACTGTCTGCTATGAATCCTTTGCCGAGGCAGTCAAGGAAACCACGGAAAGGGACTACCTCCGCGCCAATTTCAAGTTCTTGTAAGAACTCTACTTGATAGTCCCCATCCAGGTATATGTTGAGTACCTTCGATTCATCGAGCCTTGTTATCATGTCGATGCATTGTTGGTAGTCATCTATGGTTACAACAGTCTTGTCTTTTGCTTTTGTTTTTTCTTCAGCCTTCCATTCCTTATACACTTTCGTGACACGAGGGTTCTTGCCTCCGACTTCTTTGATAATCTCAGTGTCATCCATGACGTGAAACTGATTGTCAAACTTGTGGGGCTCAAACAAAAGGCAATCGTAAGCACTCCCAAATGTGAGTGCCTCCGATTCCTTACGCAACTTGCCTTGCATATATAATTCAAACAGTGCAATGTCTTGCAGTGCATACTTGATTGAAGAGTACGACAGGTATTTTTTCCCCGTTCTCTTAACTAAAGATTCAAACCATCCATGAGTCATACTAACTTCTCTAACTTAGAAATCTGAGAAGCAGTCATGGTGCCTTTGTATTTGTCTTGTATCGCAATGAAGCGTGTGTTACGATCAGGCTTGTTCTTACCTGCCTTGATGTACTCCACTGACTTCTTGAATATCTCGTTGAGACTTTCCTTAGTTTTGGGTGCAGGCTCCCCTTCCTTAGCGATTGCCATGCCTACTTCATCAGCCGTAGCGATTGATGTCTCTATCCCTATACCTAAGAACCCAAGGGCTCTACCTACAGCGGACGTTTCACAATTTTCTACGTATGATGTTTGATTAATTCGAGAGGAACTCTTGTCCTCTTGCGCCATACCTTGAGCCATTACATTGCCTTCGGCATTTGATATGGTTGCTTGTATGACACATGACTCTGGATCCAGGTGTAGCACCTGCGTTTCCAATGAGAAGTCCTTGTACTCTGATAGAGTACGGAATGCAATGACACGTTGATTAACCTCAACGTACTGCTTGCCTTTGATGTTCGTTGTTTTGAACTGATAAGTGTTAGACATAGTATATAATTTAATTGATTCGAATTTACGGTATCCACATTTAATTAACAAGTGCTATGGTAGATATTTTTTTAAAGGCTCAAGTTCTGGAAGTTTCCACTCAATATCCCACCTTTTGATGAGCCGGAATACTGTGCGTGATGTTATCCCCAGTTCCTTGGATGCCTCTTCTACATTCTGGTGTTTGCACAATGCGTACCTTACCATTACCCTCCAGTTTTTCTCTATGTTGAGGTCTTCCTGTGGATACTTCATCCCCTCTACTTCTTTGTAGAGAATCCATTCTTTCTTTCGTGCCATCTGCGGTACATGTTTGCGGCCCACGCTCTACGTTGGGTCGGGTTTTTATAAATAGGTCTAAGCCTTGCCATTGCAATGCGCATGAACTGTTTCATTCTTTTCATATCACATTCGTATTAGTCTCAGTCTACGTTGGTACTTACGTATCAACATTGCTGAGTTCGTTAGTTGATTCTGAATGTCGGTTGACCAACCAAACCTACTTGCGTGTAGGGTAAGGTTGATCTGATCCAACTCAAGCATACGTAGGTATGCCTCGGTTCTCTTAATGTGTTTGCGTTTACGAAACATAATAGGTAAGGTTAGTACCATGCGTAGTAAAACACATGGTCATTAGGTTGCCAATCGTCAAGTGTTTCTTCCACTATAGTGAGAGTCTTGGCTATGTCTTTCATGTACCACTCATCATACGACGTGTTCCCAAAGAAGAACCCGCTTGTTGTGGGCAGTAGTTCTTCAGCAACTTCGGCACCGCCTCTAGTTATTTTTTGACACCTACGCTGTAGGTCTAACAAGTCTCTCTTCGTCACACGAATCCTAGTACAGTTGTCTTCTTCGTCTGGCGATAGTTTGCGCGTAAAGTATTGGTGTATGGCATTAGCCTTGCGCCAATACCCTAAGTCTACTTCATCTACATCCTCATTCTTACGAGGTCTGCGATGTAAATACATATCTAGTCCCATATCAATATCCGATTAATGAGTTAAGCCCCTTGATAATCACGTAGAAGAACGTGAAGATAGGGCCGTAAATAAATACATAGGCAAGCATCTCCATGATTAATGAAGGCTTGCGTCTTGGTTGAAATTCTTTAGGTGTCTTAGGCATAAGTCAATTCATTTAATTTTAATATCTCTAAACATAATTCGTGCGGTATCTTACTCCGCTCATGGTTGTTGGCCCTCCCTTGAGTGCCGGTCTGCGAACCTCGTGGTGCAGACTCATGACAAGGGTCACCATTCTTACACATAGGACGTGGGCTCCAACGTGAGTCGTTAGTCCATATGTCCGTTGGCTTCATACGTGTGTCCCCATACTGGCAGTACGTTACCGTGTGCCGTATCGGGTGACGCTCCATGAAGTCCATCTTGCGTAGCATACCACGAGGGTTCTCAATGTAGTACACAAGTTTAGGATTCAACAGTGTAAAGTAGTGTATCAATTCATGGACTTTATCCATAATCTTATCACTCTTTACAGCGAACTCTGACGTAGGTTCTTGTCCGTTGCGGTGGTGTCTGACACCTGCAATGCTGTACGATGTACATGGGGGTGACGCCCAGATCACATCGGGTACCCATAGATTCTTACCGAATCCATGCACCTCTGCTACATCAAAGTCTAAGATGTCCACGACGTAATCAATACCACCGAACTGGGTGATGTCACTTGAGAATACATTCATCCCAAGTTCTTCTCCTGCTTTGCCCACCGAACGTGAGCCTGCAAATAATTCTAATACTTTCATAAGGCAAGTTGTATTTAGTTATCTGTATTCTATCTTCCACACCTTCACGGTGCCTTCGTTAATCATAGCGAACACGCTATCCCAATCTTCAATATCCATCGCCCACTCAAGGTCATCCTGGTGGTGTGGTATTCCAAAGTTGCCAAAGGCAAATCCACCGGTGTTGATAATAAAATCTCCATCGTCGTTCTTGCTCGCTATCCATCTGTACTTGTTGTCGCACATCACGGACACCAGATCAATCTTGATTTGCCGTATCGAATCGTGTGGATGCGGGTTCACTCTTAGTGTAGGTGGGTAGTCCACCAATTGCTTATAAGTCATACTCTTGTTTATTAAATTCTACTTCTGCTTTAGCAAGCACCTCTAATGCCTGCTCTAATTGTATACGTATGTAGGTACTGTGTAGAAGCGCGGCGGTATCCCGCGCCTCTTCCACAATACGTACCGCTTTACGGAACTCATTCATTATCCACCACGTTTAGAAGTTAAACGCTCAATGAAACTAAGTTTCTCTTTACTAAGCCCGGTGCTCTTCAAGTCAGTGAGAACAGTGCGCTCATCCTTATAAAACTCTTGGAGTTTTTGATTGACCTCATCGCTCACCTCATCGGCCACCGATTGCAGTTCACTTAGTGGTACCTCCTCTATCTCAACTTGTGATTGTAGAGTAGACTCAAGGCCTCTGAATGCAACGTACTCATCGAGTTCAGTCACCTTACGAATAGCCATAGCCAACAGCGGGTCGGTGCTGTCATTGGATATGAACTCACGTAGTAATGCCTTCGCTTGATTCGCATCAAGTGATTCAATCTCCACGTGTTCCTGGATTGCAGGGGTATTGGGGACTACTGCTCTATTGAGTACCCTTGAGTCCTCTGCAATAGGCACAATTGATGTGAGGGTAGGTAAGTTCCTTCCTCTACCACAAAATTCTACGAATGCTAATCGCGCATCCTCGTAATCTTTTGCGAATACTGTAAAGTAAGAGAGCCTTGTCTCACCCGTAGGTGCTACTCGGTCAATACTTTTACTGCCCTCACCCAAGTAGGGATTGGGTACGGTTACTGCAAATACTTTCATATGCATAGTTGTGCGGTGTTATCCTCTTGCACTCTTGAGTTTGGTTATTACTAAATCATCTATGTCGCTCATCGCTAATTCGATTTCGTGGGATTGCGACCCGCCATCTTCTATCTCCATCATACATAGGTCAAAGAAGTCATGCACCTCATCCGTAAGATCTGGGTGCTTGGCTACGATGTCCTTGCAGTATGTAATGAAGTTGCCTATCATCTTGTCATCCATTTTAAACAGTGTAAATTGTTTCCGTTACGCCTGTCTTGTAGTCATAAAACAGGGCGGCACCTCCATCATTCCCTTCATCATCGCACTGCAATATTAATTGCGTGTCGTCCTGGAATATAAGTACGAGTGGGTTCTTGTACCACATTAAGTCACTCATCTCTACATCATCCAATCTTCTTACCGCTTTTACGGTCTTGTTCTCCAGCATTCTGCCGAATTTTTTTACATGTTGCTTATCCATCTCTCGTGTGTATAAGGTTAATAATCCGTTAATCAATTCCAAATGTCTCTCACAAATTGAGAGTTAATACTTAGCCATTGCATTCGTGTTCCATAATATCTCCGTTGTCATCTACGATGTCGTAGCAACAGAGATTACAAGTCGTGTACTTCATATAACTCTATCGTTTATAGTGTTGTCAATCTCATCTCGTAACTCCTTAGCGAGCAGTTCAACAGGCAAGTACACAAGGTTACCCTCGTGGTCATACATGCTCACCTCCAGATCCATCACCTCATGTTCGGTGTAAGGTGGCGTGTCGTATGTACCTTCATCTCGGTACACAGCAACAGTGGCCACCACGTTCAACGTGTTGTCTTTATATTCTAATTCAAACTCCATTACGATACATCTTTTAGTTCGTCTCCCTCGTAGCCACATTCAAGGCTTGTCCACAATTCCATTACCTCATCAACGGCATCAAGTTGGTATGCACTACAGACCATGCACTCAGCGTTGAAGTTTACCTTCGTGTTTTTTGTGCCACACCCTTGACAATCGTACGTTCCTTGAAGCGGTGCCTCAGTGTCGTACGCTATCTCATCTAACTCATCGGTGGTAGTGATACCAAAGGACTCGTTCCAAGCATCCAAATCTGCTTGGTCATCATCCCAATCGTAGGTGTACTTGCTTGATCCTGTGACGGCTGTGCTACCGTAGTATCGTACGGCACGTGAATGGCTGTCGTTGCTGAACCAATTGTCTCCAATCCATGAGCCGGCACCCTCATTGAATATGCGGTACAAACCCTCATTGTCCATGAACACCACCTTGCTTGAGCCACCCAAGTATGTGAAGATTGCATCCTCAATGAAAGGATTGTCGAGCATCTCAATGTCTACGTTAGGTATGGTGCCCACAAGTTCTGCGAACTCGGCAGTGTCACTCTTTTCTTTGGTACCAAACCCAGAGATAACACCGTTGTGTATGAGTCCAAGTGTAGGTGTCACAGCGAATGGGTGTAGATACTCATCGCTCATACCGTGTGTAGCGATACGGAAGTGCAAGAGCATAGGCTTGTCACCCACATCGGAAGTCTTGAGTTCGCGGTAACGCTCAAGGAATTTGTCAAACGAGTTGCCCCCCTTGTTGGGGAACTTCTCAATACACAGCAAGCCATCCATGATGTAGAGCATACCGGCCCCATCATCGTTGTTGTTCCAACAGTTCTTTAGTTTCTTCTTAGGTAACATCTTACCATCGTTCATAATTGCAATACACATAAGCATAGTTGTGCGGTTATATCCCATTGCACTCATCGGTTTCGGTTATATTATTTTTCTAAAAGTTTATCCATTGCCTCCAACGTAGGCTGTGCATCTATCGTGTACTCTCTACCAAACTTGTCTCGCAGTCTATCCACTGCCTCGTTTGCGTAGTTCACTATAGTGAGTGGGTCTACCTTGCGGTTCTTGAGTCTACGCACAGCACTCTTGTGGAATACACCCACACCATCGGCACTGAAGTTGAATGAACTGTATAAGTCATCGGCAAACTGAGCGTACATGCTCACTACCTTGAACACCTGATCATTCGAGTACACCTTACGCAAGTGAATACCCAACGCACTCTTGGGGTTGAGCATCATGGTAATCAATTGCAACGGCTTGATGTTCTCGTTGTCACACATGATACGCATCATATCCCTACGCCACATGAGGTTGGTCACGCTCTTGAACGCAGGTGGTAAGCGGAACTCAATGTACCTTGTTTGAATGTTGATAGCAGAATACTTGCCGGCACGCTTGTAGTTGTCGGGCTTACGTTGAATCTGTGAGTAGTGGTTAGTCAATCGGTGTCTCCATATCGTAAGAAACAACGGCACGAATGCTTGAATCGAATCGAAAAATTCCTCGCCCGATTTCCCACGTTTACCTACATTGATGTGTCCACCACAATTACTTCCGTAGTCAGCATTGATATGGTCACGAAGTATTCTACCCTTGACCTGTTCATCCAACAGCGGTGTAAACAAGTCATACACCGGGCTTACTAATTCAAACCCAGCGTGTTCACACAGGCTACTATCGGACTCACGACACCATCCTGTCTCATCCACAGCATCCAAGTCCCACGTATCTAACGGGTCATCATCTTCTTTCTCGACCTCGAAGCCAATCGTGAATCGTGTATCCGGAGTCGTGAAGTCCCTGCGGAATCCGTTGTGGTATTCGTGCAACGCTCTGTCGATAGAGTCCTCCTCAAGTCGGTACTCCTCATGCCGTTCACTCCAGAACACGTTTGTACCCTCATCATCTATGTGGTAGATACCTCCATCTTCCTCGCAGTGCAACATGTCATCCGTCCAACAGTAATTACCGTAGTGCATACTGTAGTCCCCATCTATGTAGGAAATGGTACACCCATCCTCGTAGTCGGGCATCCATACCTTGTCACCACATACAAGGCTCGTCACGTTCATATCGTACTCATCTTGTGTAATGGCTACACGAGTACGCCCACCATCGTGGTCTAACATGGGATTTCTCACATCCACCTCACGTGCAAACATCCCAGCGTACTCGCTCGGCATCGTGAGTTGAACTACCTCATCCTCACTACGTACTTCTCCCAAGTAATCGAATACTTGTCCATCTTTCAATTCATCCATAGGCATAGATTTATGTGCATCATTAGCCCTGCACATTTAGGCTTAGGGGACTGCATGGGACTCGAACCCATAGTACACCCAAACACCACGTTATAAACCAAAACCAAAAGAATTGGTGCTTGTGTAGCAGTCCGTTTATAGTGTGGTCTCCACTACCAAATCATCCCCACAAACATAGGGTAACTATCTGACAATCAGTGTTAAAGGATTGTTAAAACTTATTCCTAACCTACGGTTCAACGTGTGAGCGATCGGATAATGCCCACGTCTACCGTACCATACTTGTCATGCATCTTGTGTAGGTACGCCCAAGCCTCGCGTATTTCCTTCACGCTCGCTCTCCTTCTGCCGGTATGTATAGCAACAGCCCGGTTCAATCTTTGCAACTCATTCATATCTCACCCTCACTAAAGGTTTCTAAAACAGGAACGAATTGCAGTCCATACACAGAGGGGTAATACATGTTTACCTTACCACTCGAACTCGGCTTGTGTGGTGGGTATATACCACGCACTGTGTCTTTCACACCACGAGACGTCACTACGGGATCACCTATGTTCACTCGAACGCCAGTGTCCATACGCACTAACTTCACTTCAACTCCATCATAGTTTTTCATACTCATTCATATTTGTTTAGGGGACTACGAGTGTCACGAGCACTCAGTGCAACAGGGACATAGATATCCCTTTGCAGGTAGTCCGTTGTAGGTGTGGTCTCCACCATCCAAAAAGTACCGTACTATTTCCGCTTTGCCCTACGGGACTCACGCTGGTCAGCACTACGCACTGCCTTGCTATGCTCACGCTCCGCTTTGCGGTCAATGCGGTTGGCGTATCTCATCTCAAGTGCATCGGCTTTCATCTTGCCTCGCACCTTACGCTTACTTGCACTTGCAGTCTTGCCGGCTAGGGTCGGTGCGCTCACCACTCGGACTACGTACTCATAGCCCTTGTGGTTGCGGTGTGTTGCGAAATTCCCCATTACGCATCAGTGTTTTGAGGGTTAACGAACATGTCGAAGTTACCTTGCACAAGCAAGCGGAACTGTGGGTCACGGACACTCTTGTAGGCACCAGCCAGTAGGTCTGTGTAGAAGCCGAACGATGCGAAGGCTTCTGTGTTAATGAAATCCTCGAACAGGTTTTCGATGAAGTCACGGCCCATCTTACGCTCAAGGGCTTGTAGTTGTGTGGTTGTGTTTACGTTTGTACTCATAAGGCAAATTGTTTTTCGTTTTCGGTTATCGTTTCAACACCACAAACAACCAACAAGATTTTTTAATAATATCACAACAAAATGTTAAAATCCCTGCGCATTATGCCCACCAATTTTCCTGCGTACATACAGGATCAGGTCACATGCCCGCATGATAGGGGTTGGTCAGTCAGTCAGTCCATCCCGTAATGAGCAAGTCCATGACTTGCGAAGGCGTGTATGTATGTGTGTGTACGCGCGTCACTCGCGCGCATAGCACGAAGGAATGGTTCACATTTGAGATTTCGCATTCTAAGGGGGTGTGGTGCTTCTGAATCGGAGCCAAAGGTATGGGAGGTAGGGGATGGTCGAGATAGTATAGAGATATCCCCCTACCACTACGTAGTAGGGGGTATATCTATAGAAAATAATTGACAAATCCAAATGAAAAAACACGCTTTAACAAAACTTTAACAGCACGTTTTAACAAGGCTTTAACAGAAAATTTTTGTATTCATGTGTGCAGGCGTATGTGTGCGCAGGCAGGGGCGCAGGCGTGCCCGATCGGGCGCGTGTGTATGTATGTATGGGTGCGCGTGTGTGTGCGCATGTGTGTGCGCGCGTGCATGGGTTGATTCTTCCCACCCTTTTATATATCAACCCCCTTACCGAGCGCATGTGAGCGTATGTATACGTGAGCGCATACAGGATCTGGCGGGCGCATAATGCACACGTGAGATAGGAACACACTTTAACAAGGCGTTAACACTTTACAGCGATTTGGTGCCCTATGTTTGCAGTATAACCAAAACGAAATACGATGAAAAATTACGAGGAAAGAGTTGTTGAACTACTACGTAGAGACATGGAAAGATTTGACGAACAAGTGCGTGACTGCGTAGTGTACATGTACGACTCGATTGTGAACCACGAAGTGAATGGAATTACTAAAAACTACCCACCAATTTTGAAACTGATTGAAATTGTCAATGAAGTTGCTGATACGCTCGACCTTGTGCGTGATACATGCAAGGTCACTCATGAGCACCTATGTCACATGAGCCTTGTGTACTCGTACTGCGAATTTGCACATGGCCATGATACACGTATGGAAGTCGTTTGCGAATTGATAGGAACCATTCTCACTGAAGAAGTAGAGATGTCCACTCGTTCGATTTACAGCCCTACATTCGAAGTTCTCGATGAAGGCTCACACTTAGAGGTGTTTGTGACCGACTGAGCCTACATGATGCACACACGAAGCCCCGCCATTGAGCGGGGTTTTTTTTTGCCCCAAATCGAAAAACAACAGTTGCGCGGGGGCATAATGCGTCCAGGTGCGCGAGGGGATCAGGCGCGCTCAGACCTGCGCGAGCGTGCACATAACATGGGCCTATACGTTACACATATACGCGAGGCCATTTTAAGACGTTCTAGGGGATTTTCTCCTCTTGGGTGGTGTGTTGGTATTGTTGGCGGTAAAGGATTCGTTAGGCGTTCTCTTAAGGTGGTTAGTGTGCCTCCATTGGTGGGGCTTGAGGTTGTGGTTCTCTTGTGGGGTTGTGTGTGGGCGTGATTTGTTCCCCCCCTCATATGTACGGGGGGCGGGTGGGGGCTGTGCGGTGCACCTATGGGGGCGTGGTGCGCTACGTGTGTGCACATACACATGTGCGTACACATAGGCGTGCCTGGACGTGCGCTCGTGCTCGTGCACAAACGCCCAAACCTGTGCACGTGTTCGCGTGTACACATACCCCCCCGTTCGTGCGGATGCGTTCGGGTGCGCGCGCGCTGGCGCCCATATAATATATTATCCCCACCAGAAACATTTCTCAGCAATTTTTACGGATCAGGAGTCATGACCCGTGTTGTTTCAACTGATGTGCCGAATTGATACCCCTATAACAAAACACCCCCCGATAAACGGAGGGTATTTCTTGTCGCTGTGATACGCGAAGCATGCGAAAAATTTTGAGCAAATTAGGGGCCCTTTGAAAACTTTATTCCGACGTAGTATGTCTGAGTTTCTTCTTGAGCCGTTCAGTATCCATTGACGCTGATGCTATGGATAAAGAACTATTGTGTCCCAGTACGTCGTTAAGACGGGATGAAGGTACAAGAAAAAAATGATAAAGTCAATAGTAGTAAATACCCAATTACGCAAAGTCCTCGTATGTAATCCAAACATCTCTGCCATCCAGGAGTTCATTGGCTATCTTGGGATACATGTGTTGGTATGCATAGGTGCTTTTCCCTATGAAGCCTTTCATGTCTGCACTGTTACCGACAAGTAAGCAACCCGCTGTATGCTCATCTGTGTTTCCAATATGGATTAGGATGTATTCAAATCCTGGTACGTCGCGTACCCATAGCATACCCTTGTGCATATTAGGGAACTTGTCCTGGTATCTCTTATGGAATCCACCTACAGTGCGTAGGGTGACCCGATATGTTCCGGCTGGGATCCTGGTTTCACCCATAACCTTCTCGTCACGATGCTCGTCCTCTAAAGTAAAACAGAGAAACTCTCTTCCTTCTTTACTTTCTGAGTACAGTGCTCCAAGAGTGAAGTCATCTTGGCTGTACATTCTTATTACACGTAGTTCCATAATTCCAAAGATAGTATATTTGTAATATGAAATATAGAACAGGAGACCCCAAGAAAAAGAAGAAGGCCAAGGTACGTGGTGTCGATGTAGACAAACTACCAGAGGGAAGAATCAAGGACTTTAAACCTCCGTTCCCATTCCGTAAACGCAAGAAGAAATGAAACTAAAGAAGACCAACAAGAGTGTAAAGGTGCCTGCACCTAAAGGATATCACTGGATGACAGAAGGTGGACGTCACTTCTTAATGAAGGGAGATTACAAACCACACAAAGGTGCTTCAGCAGAGGCTCCATTCAGATTAGTATCTCATGACAAAGGTAAGAGCACTCCTGCTATGGAAGCGGCTCGTAAGGCTCGTAGTTAAAAGGTTCTTCACCTCGCATCTTTCTATACATGCGCGCTACATATAACCTACCTTTCTGCGACAAAGCATAGCGTACCTTGTAGTTCATCTTAGTTTCATCACGAAAGAAGTGGTCTTCCATGTTCTGACTAGGCGTGAGTTTATCAAAGTGCTTATATATCCATCCTTCCTTCATGAGCGGGTATATATATCTGTCTGCTAACTTCTTGTGGCTTCTATTCATACGATCTGATAGATGCGATATAGTCCAGAACTCCAGGTCATATATAAAGAAAAGTATATCTACCTCAGCCCTTCCCAGATCCATGTTGTCCTTCGCGTCTCTGTACAGGAGATGCATGTTCTTCATGCCGTTCTCTTGTATATATTTCTTCTCAATCTTAGAGAACTCTCTAAACTTCTTCTTTCGGCTTACAGTACTTTTGGGCATATGAGTATCTTTGTTAGGTAAAAGTAATACTATGGCATCACTTAGTGGAAATAAAATAAAGGATACGTTTGACAAGTTACTCAAACTTGAGTCATCGCAACTTTCAGCAACAGAACAAGTAGTAGAAGATGGGGCTGGAAATAACAGTGCGCTTAAACTTTCTACTGATACAGTAGAGACTACTGGAGAATTAAAGATAACAGGAACACCTTCTACGTCAACAAGCATCACTAAAGCATTGATGCTCAATGGATCAGGAATTGTTGTCACTCGTGACCTCAACACAAACCCAATTGGCACCGCATCTATTACAGCGAATACTCCTCTGTCAGCAACAGGGAGCATAGTTGAACTACAAGATGCAGGAAACTTAGGGCAGATTACATCTCCCGCTAATGCAGACAAGTATTTAATCTGGGACGAAAGCGCAAGCGCTTATAAGTATATTGAACAAGTAGACCTTGTTAGCGCTGTGCAAACAGGAGTAGCAGGAGTACAAGAGCAATCTATTTATGCCAGGTGGAATAGCGGCAACGCTTTAAATAGTTCTACACTCACACCCAATCAATTCGCAGAAGTTGTAGGTGACTCGAGTGCCACAGGCTCTACTTCTCAAGCAACATCCTCTGTAGTATTTGGATCTGGAACGAACAGTATATTATCCATTTCACAAGTAAGTGACCCAAGAGATTCTATACTTATAAATGAAACAGCAGGATACTTTAGAGTAACAGCATCAATAGAAGTTACCTCTACAGCGAATACAGATATAGAGATACAGATATATGACGCCTCCACAGCATCCTCTATAGGTGACACATTCAGAACTGTAAAGAACGGAGAGACATATCACACCCAATACAGCGTGCTGTTCTACAGTGACGGATTGGCTGGGTATAAACTACAACTAAGAACTAAGGCAGGTTCTACGGGAGTTACGTTTGTTCAACCAAATACTTTCTTAGAAGTTAAGTATCTTGGTGCAAACGCAACATTCTAATGACACATCGACAAAGAACATTAGCATTTCAACTCATAAGACTTAAACTAGAGGAGATAGAAGATATAATGGAAGTGTATGGAGGAAAGAAGCAGTACCTATCTATGTATTGCTTTGGAATCTTTGTGCCAGAGTCAGATCAGGATGATGAGAAGTACGAGATGATGACCGGTATGCACATGGCTACACCAGACGAATACGATTTAATGATAGAAACTGTAGGCGAAGTTTTTGACACACACATCAACAATGAAGATGATGAGGGTGATTCAAGCACAATAGACTACTGGCTAAATAAATAGAATGGAACTTATTAGAAAAATCATCATCGGGACTAACCCGAAAGATGCTATGGCTTATTATGTAGGTCAAAGAGCAGGCGATTCAGTTATTGATTCAATCATACAGGACGAAAGATGTTTTGTTAAATACGGAATAAGGCGTTACCTTGTATACATCTACAACAAAGACGAGGGAACGATGCTTTGGAAGACCGTAGATAACATGCCCGTATTAATTGAACATGACTGCGAATTCATATGATTGTAATTGACAACTTTATCAAAGACCCTTCCTTTATTAAACAACTAGAGGACAACAAAGACTACCTCTTTGGAGATAACGGATCTTATCACTGGTGGAACGGATGGTGGAACTCATCAGACGACACTATCAAAAAACAACTAATCTCTTATATCTGGAGAGACTATCCGATATATCCTTCAGTAAACCTAGACGGCTTTGAGTATTGGACAGGTCAGTTCGGGGAAGGCATGCCTAACGCAAGTCTTGGTATGCACCTGGATAAAGATGAGGCACTTTGGAAAAGCACTGGGGAGATTTCATCTCCGATTGTAGGTACTGTATTCTACCCTGTAGAGATGGATATTGACGGAGGATACCTTGAAGTGTTTTCTAATGGCCCAGAGAAACAGCCAGAGCGGATACGTGCAAAACACAACAGGCTAATCATATTCGATGCAGGAGGAACACACCACAGAGTTACAGAGGTAACACGAGGTACCAGATCTGCTATTGCAATCAACCTTTGGGATACAAAACCAACAGGAGAACTCAAGGAGGAATGAGATCCCTCTATCACTTTTTAGTACGTGTACCTAAAGTAACCAAGGACACCATGGAGGTCAACGGTGAAGAAATGTATCTCGACACCAAGTTTGATGAGTTCAAACACAGAACCATGGAAGGCGAGGTGGTTGCTCTACCAGCCAAGTTTGATACCAATGTTAAAGTAGGAGACACCATGTATTTCCATCACCACGTTGTGCTTGGTGGTAATCACATGATGATGAACGAGGAAACAGTTCAGTTAGAAGAAACCAAGAAGCGTGGTCAATTCATAAACCCAGACGACGACATATACGTTGTGCACTATGGAGGTAACTTAGACCCTATATCCTGTCAAGCCTACGCCTATAAATGCCAGGACACAGGAGAGATAGAGTTGATTAGTGACTGGATATTTATAACTCCAGAGCCAGAGGAAGAGCAAGAGGAAACAATAAAGAGTGATATCATTGAACTCATACCAAAGGCGAATCCCCCTAAAGAAAAGAAAGGATACATAAGATGGTCTTCACCTAAGTTAAAGGAACTCGAATTGAGTCCCGGAGACAAAGTTCTGATTAGAAAGAACTCATCCTATGAGATGGAGGTAAACGGAGAGAAGTTATGGAGAACGTATTTACAATCAATTCATGGCAAGATCGAAGAAGTATAACAACATAGATACCGCTGTACGTCTAATGCAGGCCATGCAGATTGCTATAGAGAACATGATACAGGAAATACAAAAGCCTGTAGACCAGGAACTTAGTGGTTCTCAACGTAAAGCAGAACTGCAGTCTATAAAACAGACAGCGGTAGATGCAAAAGAACTTATCGTTGAAAGAGAAAGACTCGAGCAACTTATCAAAGGACTCCAGCAAGATGGAGAAATCAAAGAAGAAAGAGACTATAGCGGAGGATTCGCAGAGCAATACTCGAAGTAATCAAGTCTTCATATACTGGGATTATTAAATGGCTGGACTTGTAGAAATAGAAGATGAAATTGTAGTCAGTATATGCCCTGACAAAACCGCCGGTGATGTCAGTGTATACTTTGACTTACCCATACAGTTCCCTAAGCAACCACCTAAGAAGGATATTCTATTTTACGATAAGCCAAAGGCTGAACAATACTGGCAAAGGATACCGTTACCCGATGACTTAAAGAAAGTAAAGTCAATGGAAGAATGGATGTCTATGCCAGAGCAATTCCGTAAGAAGTATACCAATTACATTACTGAAGAATATAAAAGAAGACGCAATGGAGTATGGTTCTATAACAACGGGGTACCTACCTATATCACTGGAAACCATTACTTTTTCCTGCAGTGGTGTAAGATTGATATCGGATACCCATCCTATCTCGATTTCCAAAGACAACTATTCATACACCTTGACGCTTGCGTAGCAGATCCACGCTGTGTAGGACAGGTATATGTCAAGTGTCGTAGATCAGGATACACCAATATGTCTGCGGCAATACTTGTAAACGAAGGAACACAGGTTAAAGAGAAACTACTGGGTATCATGTCTAAGACAGGTACCGATGCACAGGAGAATATATTCATGAAGAAGGTAGTGCCTATATACAAGTCACTGCCTTTTTTCTTTAAACCTATTCAAGATGGTACGACCAACCCCAGGATGGAACTCGCCTTCCGCGAGCCATCAAAAAGAATCACTAAAAAGAATAAAACCTCATCAAGAGGTGAGGCTCTTAATACAATTATTAACTGGAAGAACACAACTAACAATGCCTATGATGGAGAGAAACTACACATCTTGTATCTGGATGAGGCAGGTAAGTGGGAAAAGGGTAATGATATACGAGAGGCATGGAGAGTACAACGCACTTGTTTGCTTGTAGGTAGAAAGATTGTAGGCAAAGCAATAGTTGGAAGCACTGTAAATCCATTAGACAGAGGAGGAAGGCAGTACAGAGAACTCTACAACGCTAGCAATGTAAATGAGAGAAACGAAAACGGCAGGACAAAGAGCGGCTTGTATGGGTGCTTTATACCAGCATACGACGCCCTGGAAGGTTTCTTCGACAAGTACGGAATGCCTGTCATTGATGATCCCGAAAATAGTATTATAGGCTTAGAGGGTGAGTACATAAACTTAGGAGCAAAGACTTATTTAAAGAATGAAAGGAAGGGTTTGTCTGGAGACTCTTACGAACTAAACGAAGTTATACGTCAGTTCCCCTTTACTGAAGCAGAAGCCTTTAGGGATAGTTCTAAAGCATCACTATTTAACGTACAAAAAATATACGAACAGGTAGAATACAATGATGACTTGTTTCCCAACCCTGTGGTTACAGGAAACTTTGTTTGGTCTTTAGGGCAACAAGATACAGAGGTAGTGTTTAGTCCTGATCCAAATGGAAGATGGAAGGTATCATGGATGCCCCCTGTAGAATTAAGAAACAAAAAGACACCAGAGAATGCGTGGCTAGGATGCGCTGGAGTCGATAGTTATGACATTGATGCAACAGTGGATGGCCGTGGCTCAAAGGGTGCTTGTCATTTCTTTAATAAATTCAACCTAGAGCATCCCTCTAATATGTTTGTAGCCGAGTATGCTTCACGTCCCCCGCTTGCAAAGATTTTTTACGAGGACATATTAATGGCCGCAAAGTTTTACAGTTACCCTGTGTTAATTGAGAACAACAAGTACGGTATCGCAAGACACTTTGAATCAAGAGGTTACGACCATTTTCTATTAGACAGGCCTGCACATCTCACGTCCAACTATGGTAGTAAGACAAAGACAAAAGGAATACCGTCGAATTCACAGGATGTAATACAGGCTCATGCACAGGCTATCGAATCATACATACACGCACATGTCGGTCTTAATGAGCAGACACTTGAGTTTGGTAAAATGTATTTTGAAAGAACCCTAGAGGACTGGGTTAATTTTAAGATAGATGACCGTACAAAATATGACCTTTCAATATCAAGCGGGTTAGCCTTACTTGCTGCACAAGGTCATAGAGTGGAGAAGCCTAAATCTGACTTTAATGGAAAGCAGTTCTTCCGTAAAGGTCAGATAATTATACGAAGATAATAAGAAGTATATTTGCAACAGTAGCAATCTTAAGTATGGATAACGAATACAATAATGGACAATCTTCATTTCCAGATCCCCTATGCGGTGTCGAGGAAAAGATGTCTAAGGGATATGGCCTAAGTTACGCGAAGGCTATGTTTGCTCAGTGGATTGGTAGCGACTATCAGAATTCATTGTACGGACGACGCAACAGCGAGATGGAACGCTGTAGAGATTATGCGCAAGGAACACAAGATACATCTATCTATCGTCAGATATTAAACTCTCTCGACAACAACAATGGTGATGGAACCTTGATGACCCTAGATTATACGCCAGTTCCTATCGTACCTAAGTTTGTTAAGATTGTTGTCAACAAGATTCTTTCAAAAGAACCATACCCTCAGATTGAAGCAATCGACCCTCTGTCAAGAACGGAGAAGGATAAAAAGAAAAATGCAACCGTATTGCGTATAGAGAATCGCGATATGATTGAAGAAGCGAAGTCTCTTGGACTGCGCGTGAAACAAGACCCAGGACAACTACCAGACACACCAGAAGAAACTGAGATATTCTTAGACACCAACATTAAGACGGACGCAGAAATCTCTGCTCAGATTGCTACTGAGATGACATTGAAGTGGAATGACTTTAATCAATCTATCTACCGCCGCTGTGTTGAAGACTTAGCCACTCTTGGTATGGGTGTTGCCAAAAGAAGCAATGACCCTAACTATGGAATCAACGAGGAGTATGTTGACCCAAAGAAATTCATACACAATTATACAGACGACCCAACCTTCTCTGACCTAACATATGCCGGTCATTTTAAGTACATAACAATCATGGACTTGAAGCGTGTCGCTGGTAATCAGTTCACGGAACAAGAGTACGAGGAGATTGCTAAGACTGTTATGAATAAGTATGGAAACAACCCTACTCAGTTTTCTACAACAGGATCCGGTTATGACAGACCCGGTACACGTTACCGTCAAGGATATGATGAGTACAAGATAGAGGTAATGGACTTTGAGTTTATGTCTGTTGATGATATCATATACGAGAAGAAAGAGTCGGCATACGGAAACATAGGTTTCTATTTTAAAGGAAACGAGTATAACGCACCTCAGCAATCTGTATACAACAGAGAAGCAGTGTACATGAAGAACGCTACGGTGTATGGTGGTACTTACATTGTGGGTACAGAGAAGTTGTATAACTACGGGCCAAAGAAAAATATACCTAAGAACGTACATGATATTTCACGTGCTCGTTTATCATATAGTATTGTAGCAACTAATATCCGTGGGATGATACCTAAGTCAATGGTATCCTCTGTTATAGGGTTTGCTGACATGCTTCAAATCACACACTTGAAACTTCAGCAATCTATTGCTAAAGCAAAACCAGATGGACTCATCATTGATATTGAAGGGTTAGAGAACGTACAACTAGGACGCGGTGGTGAACTACAGCCATTAGAGATTCAAGACATCTACGAACAAACCGGTGTGTTCTATTACCGTAGTAAGAATCCAGAGGGAGGTTTTCAAAACCCACCCGTTAGAGAGATAGGTAATAATATTAGAAACATACAAGAACTTGTTTCTCTTTACAATCACTACCTACGAATGATCAGAGATGCCACTGGTATCAATGAGGTTATGGATGGAACCACTCCGAAAGGAGAAGCCTTAGTGGGTGTAAATCAAATGGCAGTACAGGCTGGAAACAACGCTATATACGATATCACTAATGCCGCAATGGTTTTGTATCAGAAGGTCTGTGATGATATTGTTCGCTGTCTACAGGTAATACCACCAGATAGTATATTGTATAAGGTATATACAAATGCTGTAGGAGAAACCAATATGGCTGTTCTCAGTTCTTTTGATAATCTATCTATGTACAACTTCGGCGTGGTGGTTGTTACTGAGATGAACGAAATGGACAAGCAATACCTAGAACAAAACATACAGATTGCTCTTGGACAAAAAGAAATTGACCTTGAAGATGCGATTGCCATTCGTCAGATTAAAGACGTGGAACAAGCAGAGAGACTCTTGGTGGTTCGCAGAAAGAAAAGAATCAAACAACAACAAGAGATGATGGCGCAGCAGGCTCAGATTCAGTCTCAATCAAATCAGCAAGCCTCACAGGTAGCCGCTCAAATGGAGATGCAGAAAAAGCAACTCGAAGCCCAGATCGAAGCACAGCGGATTCAATTAGAGACGGAAGCCAAAGCGCAACTCATACAACTAGAGTATCAGTTCAAAATTCAAATCGAACAACTTAAAGGAGAGTATGGAGTAGTTGAGCAACAAGTGGAAAGCGGAGTTCGTATGCAGGCTGATGCTGAATCAGAAAATCGTAAAGATCAGAGAATAGATAAACAAGCGTTGGCTCAAAGTAAACTGATTGCTCAACGCCAAGGCGAACGCCCACCTCTTAGTGAGGATATAGTAACCAACCTAACAATATCATAAGATGTCTTGCTCCTGCTCAACAAGCCAATGTTCCTGTGGAGACCCCACAAACGTAAATATGAATAACGCTGCACAGGTAAACATATGTGCCCGTCGCGGTGATACTTTTCAATTAGATGCCCAAGTAAAGGACTCTGATGGAACGGCATTAGACCTAACACTGTACACGTATAAAATGGAAGTCAGAGAGTATGATGACGGCCCATTAATTATACCCAGTACAGACATAACAATTAGCGGCACCAATGTTGGTGCTTTAACTATTTCTATTTCCGCTACAGATATGCAGGTAGAGCCCGGTACTTATGTGTACGGCCTGCAGGCTACACTCATTTCAGACAGTAGTGTAGATACATGGTTCTATGGAACCTTTGATGTAGTGCAAGATATAGTGCAATAACAAAACAAAACCAATGGCCAAAATAGATGTCACTGTAGAAAACGGATCTGGACTTGTCTTTGACTTGACGATACCTCCTTGTACAACTATCCTTGTTACAAAGGGAGATGTCAAGCAACTTCCTGGTGCCAAGGGTGCGAAGGGTGACAAAGGTGACAAAGGTCAGAAAGGTGCTCAAGGTGACAAAGGTGTCGAGGGGGCTAAGGGTGCTGAAGGCGCTAAGGGCGCTGAAGGTGCTAAGGGACAAAAGGGCGCTCAAGGTGATAAAGGTGATCAGGGGTCTAAAGGTGAGGAAGGCTCTAAAGGAGAAGAAGGAAGCAAAGGCCAAAAGGGTATAGATGGCACCAAAGGCGAACAAGGTGACAAGGGTGAAAAGGGTCAAAAAGGTCTCGACGGTAATGGCGATAAAGGTGCCCAAGGAGATAAGGGAGCACAAGGAGATAAGGGACAAAAAGGTATAGACGGAACTAAAGGCGAACAAGGTGACAAGGGTAGCCAAGGTGACAAAGGTCAGAAAGGTATTGACGGCACCAAAGGAGAAGAAGGCGACAAAGGTGCACAAGGTGACAAAGGCGAGAAGGGTATCGATGGTACCAAAGGCGAGAAAGGTATAGATGGTACCAAGGGAGAACAAGGAGAAAAAGGTATTGATGGAACCAAAGGCGCACAAGGCGACAAAGGTGAACAAGGAGACAAGGGTGCACAGGGCGATAAAGGTGAACAGGGAGAGAAAGGTATAGATGGCACCAAGGGTGCTCAAGGTGATAAGGGCGAGAAAGGTATAGATGGAACCAAGGGCGCTCAAGGAGATAAAGGAGAGAAGGGTACCGCTGGAGATAAAGGTGAGAAAGGTATAGACGGAACCAAAGGAGCACAGGGTGATAAAGGTGCCCAAGGTGCTTCTGGTGAAGGTGGTTCTAAAGGTGACCAAGGAGAAAAAGGTATAGACGGAACCAAAGGAGAAAAGGGCCAGAAGGGTGAACAAGGCCAAGAAGGTATTGGTACTAAAGGTGCCCAAGGCGACAAGGGTGCACAGGGCGACAAGGGTCAGAAGGGCGAACAAGGAGACAAGGGCGCACAAGGTGACAAGGGTGCACAAGGTGCTTCCGGTGAAGGTGGTTCGAAAGGTGATCAGGGAGACAAGGGCCAGAAGGGTGAACAAGGAGACAAGGGCGAGAAGGGTGAACAAGGCCAAGAAGGTATTGGTACTAAAGGTGCCCAAGGAGATAAAGGTGCACAAGGAGATAAAGGGGCACAAGGCGACAAGGGTGCACAAGGAGCCTCTGGTGAAGGTGGTTCGAAAGGTGCACAGGGAGATAAAGGTGCACAAGGAGATAAAGGTGCACAAGGAGATAAAGGGGCACAAGGAGATAAAGGTATAGATGGAACCAAAGGTGCACAGGGTGCTTCTGGTCAAGATGGTTCGAAAGGTGACCAAGGAGATAAAGGCGCACAGGGAGATAAAGGTGCTCAAGGAGACAAGGGTCAGAAAGGACAGACCGGAGACAAAGGTGCACAAGGCGCCTCTGGTCAAGATGGTTCGAAAGGTGACCAAGGCGAAAAAGGCGAACAAGGTACTGCTGGTGACAAGGGCCAGAAAGGAACGGCTGGAGATAAGGGAGCCCAAGGTGCTTCTGGTCAAGACGGTTCGAAAGGTGACCAAGGAGATAAAGGTGCACAGGGAGATAAAGGTACTGCTGGTGACAAAGGCCAGAAAGGTATAGATGGAACCAAAGGTGCACAAGGCGCCTCTGGTCAAGACGGCTCTAAGGGAGACCAAGGAGATAAAGGACAAAAAGGACAGACTGGTGATAAGGGCGCACAGGGCGACAAAGGCGCACAGGGTGCTTCTGGTCAAGATGGCTCTAAGGGTGACCAAGGTGAAAAAGGTATAGATGGAACCAAGGGTGCACAGGGTGACAAAGGTGCCCAGGGTGCGTCTGGTGAAGATGGTTCTAAGGGTGCACAGGGAGATAAGGGTGCTCAAGGAGACAAGGGTGCTCAAGGAGATAAAGGTGACCAAGGAGATAAAGGTGCACAAGGAGATAAAGGTGCACAGGGTGCATCTGGTCAAGACGGTTCAAAAGGTGACCAAGGAGACAAGGGTCAAAAGGGTATAGATGGAACCAAAGGTGCACAAGGAGACAAGGGTCAAAAAGGTATAGATGGAACCAAGGGTGCCCAGGGTGCTTCTGGTCAAGATGGTTCTAAAGGCGATCAGGGAGACAAGGGGCAAAAAGGTCAGAAGGGTATTGATGGTACCAAGGGCGCTCAAGGCGATAAAGGTATAGATGGAACCAAAGGTGCGCAGGGAACTAAGGGTGCTCAAGGCGATAAAGGCCAGAAAGGAACAACCGGAGATAAAGGTGCGCAAGGTGCGTCTGGTGAAGACGGTGCTAAGGGTGCACAAGGTGACAAAGGCCAGAAGGGTGTCGATGGTACTAAGGGAGCCCAAGGGGATAAAGGTCAGAAGGGTATAGACGGAACCAAAGGTGCGCAGGGAGATAAAGGTGCACAAGGTGCTTCTGGTCAAGATGGTTCTAAGGGAGACCAAGGAGAAAAAGGACAAAAAGGACAAAAAGGAACAGCGGGAGATAAAGGTGCACAAGGAGCGTCCGGTCAAGATGGTTCTAAGGGTGCGCAAGGAGATAAGGGCCAGAAGGGTGTTGACGGAACTAAGGGTGCTCAAGGAGACAAGGGTCAGAAAGGTATAGACGGAACCAAAGGTGCGCAAGGTGATAAGGGTGCACAGGGTGCGTCGGGTCAAGACGGGTCTAAAGGTGACCAAGGAGATAAAGGTCAGAAGGGCGCACAAGGTGCCAAAGGCGCTCAAGGAGATAAAGGACAAAAAGGTCAGACAGGCGCTCAAGGAGACGAGGGCCAGAAGGGAGCCCAAGGGGATAAAGGTCAGAAGGGTGTAGACGGAACCAAAGGTGCACAAGGTGATAAGGGTGCACAAGGTGCTTCTGGTCAAGATGGCTCTAAGGGTGACCAAGGGGATAAAGGACAAAAAGGTTTAGCCGGTACTGACGGAGACAAGGGAGCCCAGGGAAGCAAAGGCGCTCAAGGTGACAAAGGTCAGAAAGGTGCACAAGGTAACGCGGGTAACTCTGGTGCTGACGGCGCTAAAGGAGCCCAGGGAAGCAAAGGCGCTCAAGGCGACAAAGGTCAAAAGGGTGCTCAAGGAACAGCGGGATCGGATGGCTCAGATGGTGCTAAAGGTCAGAAGGGTGCACAAGGTAACGCCGGTAATAGTGGTGCTGACGGTGCTAAAGGTCAGAAGGGAGCACAGGGTGGTGCTGGTACTGATGGAGACAAAGGTGCACAAGGAGACAAGGGTCAAAAGGGTGCCCAAGGTAATGCCGGTAACTCTGGTGCTGATGGAGCCAAAGGTGCTCAAGGAGACAAGGGTCAAAAGGGTGCACAAGGTACTGCTGGTACGGATGGTTCAGATGGTGCTAAGGGAGCGCAAGGTGCCGCAGGTTCCGATGGGTCTAAAGGACAAAAAGGCGCCCAGGGTAATGCTGGTAACAGCGGTGCTGATGGAGCCAAGGGTCAAAAGGGTGCGCAAGGTGCCGCTGGTTCAGACGGCTCAGATGGTGCTAAAGGTGCGCAAGGAACTAAGGGACAAAAAGGAGCACAAGGTGGTGCTGGTACTGATGGAGATAAAGGAGCGCAAGGACAGAAGGGCGCACAAGGCGGCGCTGGTACTGATGGCTCTAAAGGACAGAAGGGGGCTCAAGGTAACGCGGGTAACTCTGGGGCTGATGGAGCCAAAGGTCAAAAGGGTCAGAAGGGCGCACAAGGAACAGCGGGCTCGGATGGTTCGGATGGTGCTAAAGGTGCACAAGGACAGAAGGGTGCTGCTGGCTCCAATGGTTCCGATGGCAGTAAGGGCCAGAAGGGGGCACAAGGTAATGCAGGTAACTCTGGTGCAGATGGAGCCAAGGGACAAAAAGGTTTAGCGGGTACTGATGGTTCTAAAGGTGCACAGGGTGCCGCAGGTTCTGATGGTTCTAAAGGTGCACAGGGTGCCGCCGGTACTGATGGAGATAAGGGTCAGAAAGGTGCGCAGGGTAATGCAGGTAACTCTGGTGCTGATGGTGCTAAAGGACAAAAGGGTGCACAGGGTACTGCTGGTTCAGACGGTTCAGATGGTGCTAAAGGAGCGCAAGGTGCTGCAGGTTCCGATGGGTCTGATGGTGCTAAAGGACAAAAAGGTGCCGCTGGTTCTAATGGTTCTGACGGAGCAAAAGGTGCACAAGGCACAGCGGGTTCTGATGGTTCTGATGGCTCGAAAGGACAAAAAGGAGCACAAGGTAATCCGGGTTCCTCTGGTGCGGGTGGTGACAAAGGGCAGAAAGGTGCACAAGGTGGCGCTGGTTCGGATGGCGATAAAGGTGCACAAGGAGCCAAGGGGCAGAAAGGTGCACAGGGTACCGCAGGTTCCGATGGTTCGGATGGGGCCAAGGGTGCTCAAGGTGCCGCAGGTTCCGATGGGTCTGATGGTACTAAAGGACAGAAAGGTGCACAGGGTACTGCGGGCTCCGATGGCTCTGATGGTGCTAAAGGTGCACAGGGCGCTGCTGGTAACAGCGGTGCTGATGGAGACAAGGGTCAAAAGGGTGCACAGGGTAATCCAGGTTCTTCTGGTACTGGCGGTGACAAAGGACAGAAAGGTCAGAAAGGAGCGCAAGGCGGTGCTGGTTCAGACGGTTCAGATGGATCTAAAGGTGCTCAAGGTACCGCGGGTTCTGATGGCTCTGATGGCTCTAAGGGACAGAAAGGTGCAGTAGGCCCAGTAGGAGGTTCTAATACCCAGGTCTTATACAACAACAGCGGTAGTGCTGCAGGTAGTGCAGACATGGTGTTTAATAACAGTACAGGTTTGCTAACAGTAGAAAGACTGTCAGTTGGATTGTCAGCAAGTGTGCCGAGTACTGATGGTGTCATTCACGCAGAAAACGATGTAGTCGCATTTGCTACTTCAGATAAAAGGTTTAAAGAAAACGTCAAGCCTATTGAGTCTGCTCTCGATAAACTCCATAAAATTAATGGTGTAAGATTTGATTGGGTAGAGAATGAAGAGTTGCATCCAAACAGCGGACATGATGTAGGTGTTATTGCACAGGAACTTTTAGAAGTATTACCAGAGGTTGTCACTCAAAGAAGCAATGGGTACTACGCTGTTAAATACGAAAAGATTATTGCGCTGTTGATTGAAGCCATAAAAGAGATAGATAATAATTGCCCTAAATAATCAAGCATGCCACTAGGAACAACCAACATTTCTATTAGAGATATCTACACAGAGATGGGCAAGGCTGATAGCACTAATCAGTCATTAGCCGCATTGCGCTTTGGGGTAAATGATATTTTAAATGAGTCTTTTGCTACTACCGATACTTCTACGAACGTAAATATTGACCCGTTCAAGAGTTATGATAGTTTGGGTATGAAGTTTAGGTATCATCCTCCAAACGAGTATGAAACCTATAGAGATATTTCTACAACTCTTCTTGGGCCAGGACTATCTTTAAATAATAATGGAACAAGCACAGGTGATAATACAGGCGTGTTGTCTTTCGATGGGTCAAATGATTTCTCATACTTTGACGGCGTAGGTAGTGGAACAGCATATAAACAAAATCCAAGCGGGTACGCAACGATTTGCTTTTGGATAAAAGTAGAAGAACTCCCTACTAACAATACAAACTTTCTTACAACAGATGCCACGGGTCAAGGGAACAACACTCCCTACAAGGGATTCCACTTTAACCTAAGACCCGATGGACAGATTCGTCCGGTGCGTGGTGATGGTACAGGTTCGGGTTCGGGAGACCGCCGTAGTTTTGGTACATCGTTTAGATTGCAAGCAGGAAGATGGCAGATGTGTGCGTTTATATTATCTAACAGCGTCAACTCAGCGAGCAGTTCAACAAACTGGGCTTATACTTTTTACAATGGAGGAAACCAAAGCGGTATGAGTTTCTTAAGCGGATCAGGAGGTGCAATGTCCTTCGATAGCGGAAGCGGTTCTGTTGATGCATTGTATTTGTCTATGGGTCAAAACTCAAGATATTTCAATGGACAGATTGGTCACATGTGGGTTTTTGATGAAGCCCTATCTAGCGATAACCTTACTACTCTTTCTGAAGCCACTATATCATATTACGTATGACACGAGACGAGTTTATTTCTGGTACAGTATTCAAGTTCGAAGAGGGCGATACCGATTCCTATTACTACGACGGTAATGGGCTCGTGGGTGATGTTCCCTATGTATTGGTTCTAACTGGAGATGAGGCGATTACCATTCAAATAAAGGAAGAGGAACAAAACATTTTATACTCTACATTAGACAAGGTGGGTTAGATGTTGTATCTTGAGTGATATAAATTTAATTCAATGGACATTAAAACTTATGTCGTAGATAACTTCTATGACAATGTTGATGACGTTCGAGCCTTTGCTCTCAAACAAGACTTTGACCAAAAGGGAAACTTCCCTGGTGCTAGAACAATGTCGTTCTCTACAGATAGTACAAAGGATACAATCGAACGTATAGTCTCGCCGATTCACGGCCCTATAACCTACTGGCCAGATCAGGGGTACAATGCAGCATTCCAAATAACAACAGCGAAAGACAGGTCTTGGATTCACTATGATGGTGGAACCCAATGGGCCGGTGTATTGTATCTAACGCCAGACGCGCCATTGTCTGGCGGCACTGGATTCTATAAACATAAAGCAACAGGGCTTCTAGAGCCAACTAACCCTGGTCAAGACGCAGAGTGGGACAACGAGGCGCAGGATGTGACTAAATGGGAATTAGCAAGTAGCGTTGGTAATGTATACAACAGGCTAATACTCTACAAGGGTATTCAGTTTCACACCTCTATGGATTACTTTGGCAAAGACATACACACGGGTAGATTATTTCAAACATTCTTTTTTAATACACAACGATGAAAATAGTAATACACGCAGGATACTACGCTGAACCATGGGACTCAGACACAGAGGGCTTAGGGGGCACAGAACAATGTATAGCGAATCTAGCCAAGCAGTTTGCCGCTGTTGCGAATAACTCAGTATACGTTGTAGGTATGGTTAAGAGATGTCATGACAAATACCTTGGTGGTGGAGATGTATACTATACACCTCTAGAGAATGTAAGCGATGTTGGAACTCCAGATGTTTTAATAGGCGTGGCTTATCTGCATTACTTAAAGTATTATGACGTAGGCCCAGAAACTAAAAAGATATTTTGGCTACACAACGAACTCCCTTACTACTGGTATAAAGGTGAGCGCATGACGGATAATGATATACAGCGGGCTTACAATGAAACAGAGGTGATTGTCTGTGTAACGAACTGGCATAAAGAAGTGTTCTCTATTCAAGAGAAGGCTGTGATACACCCAGATAAAATAAAAGTTATAGGCAATGGTATAAGTGTAAGTAATGTCGCACCAGTTTCTGAAAAAGAACCAGGGTCTTATGTGTACACCTCGCATCCAGAGAGAGGGTTAGACAGGGTTTTAGATGATTGGGAACTCAAGTATTCAACAGGCTCAAATAAACTTCACATATCCACACCTTCTTATGGAGTTGCGTATTATGAAAAGCATTTCGCGGAGCGTGTAGAGCAAATGCAAAACGTAATCTATCACGGTAACCTTTCTGTAACAAAACTGTACGCACTCTTGTCGCAAATGGAGATCTGGTATTACCCAACAGAATACAATGAAACATTTTGTATTACTGCGTTAGAGATGTTAGCACACAAGGTTCTCCCGGTTGCAAACCCAATCGCTGGACTAGAAGAAACGCTTAATGGATTCAACAAAGACATACAAGACTGGACAGCGGTAGAGAAGTATATACAGACCAAAGACTGGGGTAAGGTAAAAGAGGAATGGTATGGCCTTATAGAAAACATGCCTTCACTTACTGCAAAGGACTCTATTGATTATTCTAATCTAGACAACATACCGCCCACCCCTTATGTAGACATGACGTACATTATTACCCTTCATCCCGAGAAGGAGCAAGAACTACGTAGTCGATTTATGGAGTTCGGAATGATGAGTCCTGTAACAATATTCCATGGAACCAATGGGCATACCGGAGAGAACATGCCTGCTGACTACGAGGTTTGTAATCATTGGAAAATAGATGGTCATAAAAATAAATGGTGGGACAGAAATGTTTTGCCGGGAGAAGCAGGCACATCTCTTTCTCATTGGAGATTATGGAAGGATGCTTATGAAAAGGGTTATGAGAAGATACTAATCTTAGAAGATGACTTTGAGGTAACAAGGAAGTTTAACAAAGAGGAATTGGAGACAGACTATGATTGGACTCTGTTCTACCTGTCTTGTAATTTTGTTGAGAAGCCAGAGGTTCTTTCTGAGAATCATGTAAAGCCAAAACTAACTTACTGTACTCACTCTTATATACTTACCCGTGAGGGAATACGCTTGTTGCTAGAGCAAAACTTTAATCATTACATATTTGCTATTGACGAGTTTGTTAGTGCAACATTTACAGAACATCCTAGAGGTGATCTGGGATACATCACTAGAGATACACGCGCTATTGCATTAGCAAAAAACAAGCACATGTTTAAACAAAAAGACCAGGAATCTATGGGACACAATGTATTTGATTATACGAAGAGTTTTTTGAGAAACATACCTTACGATGAGTTCGTGGAAAAGTTCTTGACATACAGCGCAAAGTTGAAGAAGTTTGACTTGATAGTAGATGAGCCTATACCGGACGTCTTTACGTTTCCGTTATTCACAGAGGAGTTTTGTGACTTAGTAATCAAAGAGGCAAATGCTTCTGGAAAGTGGACGAAGGACAGACACGAATATTATCCCGCTACAGATATGCTGATTAGTGAACTAGGCTTGCACTGGTACTACGAAAGAATACTAAAAGAATATGTGTACCCGGCGGCAATACATTTGTGGAAACTAAGCGGGAAGGGATGGGATGTAATGAAGACTGAAACCTTTATTATAAAATACGAAGAGTCTGTACAAGGACATCTTGACCTGCATCACGATCATGCAGACATATCTTGTGTGCTTGCTCTTAACGACGGGTATGAAGGAGGAGGAACTTATTTTAGTAGACAGAGTGCCCTGCATAAAGGGAAGGTTGGACACATAGCGATTCACCCATCTCAAGTCACACACCTTCATGGAGCAAGACCTGTAGTTAAGGGAGAGCGATATGTGCAGGTATCGTTTTGTAAAAGGCCATAGCATGAGACACTTTATAGACCTAACGACAGAGCAATTAAGGTTGCTTTATATACTAATACCATCGCACCACATGGAAAGCGAAAAGGTTATGGAGATAGTAAAGAAACTCGAGACCCACCTCGCTGTACCTGGGGTCAAACGATAATGCTTATATTTGCTTTATGGCAAAAAGTAAGTATGCAAATTTTCTAAAGCGTCACGGTTTAAAAGGATTTAACAAGCCTAAGCGCACACCAGATCACTCTAAGAAATCTCATGTTGTTGCGGCCAAAGAAGGAGATAAGGTTAAACTTATACGCTTCGGAGAGCAAGGGGCTTCAACAGCGGGTAAGCCAAAGTCTGGTGAATCTGATAGAATGAAAAAGAAGCGTGCATCATTCAAAGCCCGTCATGCTAAGAATATCAAGAAAGGAAAGATGTCTGCCGCTTACTGGGCTAATAAAGTAAAGTGGTGATGGTAAAGAAGTATAGAAATGATAAAGGAATGAATACAGCGCAACGCAAGGAGCGTTATATGAAAGACCTTGAACAAAAGCAAAAGGCTGAACAGAGAGGTATTAGCAGCAGAAATTACATCAGAATGTATATGGCTGATGATAGCCGTAATACAGAAAACATAAACAAGGCCGTTGATAGATTGGAAGGCTTTAGAGAAGAATCTGTTTACAAACCACAAAGGGAAAAGGCTTCAGCAAAGTTTGATAAGAACACTAAGTATGATGACTTGTTAGGTCGTGCCACTAATCCAGCCAAGAAGTATAGAAAAGGAGGCAAGTCCAAAGTAAACGAGGCGGGCAACTACACTAAGCCTTCAATGCGTAAGCGTATATTCAATAGGATAAAAGCGGGAACCAAAGGAGGTAATGCAGGACAGTGGTCTGCACGTAAAGCACAGATGCTGGCTAAAGCATACAAGGCCGCAGGAGGTGGATACAAAAACTAATGGCACTTAAGAAGTCACAAGAGTCCTTAAAGAAATGGACAAAGCAAAAGTGGAGAACCTCTGATGGTAGTAAGTCAGAAGGCAAGAAGCGTTACTTACCAGATGCTGCGTGGAACGCATTGTCTCCGGCAGAGAAGGCTGCTACAAACAAAGCGAAAGCGGAGGGTAATAAAAAGGGAAAGCAATTCGTTGCTCAACCAGACAAAATCAAGAAGAAGGTAAAGAAGTACCGATCATAATTCTTCTATAGAAACAGGGCTTCTAAACTTGTGACCCTCTTGATGTCTCTTTATATTTTTCTCAAACGGATATTGTATTGACCGAAACCATAGTCCGAACGGCCCTGTTTTATAATTATTTCTATTTCCCTCTGGAGCACTACTGTTACTAAAGTAGTTTGTTATTTCATAAGACATCTCTTTTATATATGTTCCGTCCCACTTATCCATACCACCACAGTTCAGTACACAATTGTCTATAGTTTCCTTTAACTGTATGTCTATGTATATGCCGTGAGCAAAACCAATAGCGCATATTTTCCACATTAAATCATAAGCCTCTTTGCTGGGCGTCCCTATTAGTGCTATATCAATATCCCATGTAAGCCAACCCTCTAGCGCACCCCCTAGGATATACGCTTTATACTCTCCAAAGCCTAACTCTTTTATATCTTTAATGGTAGACACAAACAGCGGGTCTTTAGTCCCCTCTATGGAGTACCATCCTTTGCGCGTAAACGGGCCGTATTCTATAGTAACATCTGCGTAACTCACTTTAGTAAACTTACAAAACATTACTTAAATTTGCCTTACAAACACATAGTATTATGAATGACAGAATGAAAGAGATGTACAAGAGCGGAGGCTTACTTAAAGCCCTCTTGAAGGATCCGTCTCAAAGAAAGATGGCTGCCGACATGCTCGCATCTAACAGCGACTCTGTTGTGGATGGTAATGCCGGTAGAGGTGGTACCAAAAAATATGTTGCTGGCGGCTCAGTAGAAGAGCGTATCAAAACAATGCTTGGTGCTCCAGCAGGTTTTAAGCCTGGTGCTAAAGATCAGTATGCAATGGGCGGTAAGATGGACTACGGAATGGGTGGCGCAATGAAGTACCGCATGGGTGGAAACATGCCTGGTGAAGACGAGGTTGTTACTGAAATGATGTTGGACAGAATCCAAGAATCAAAAAGCGGAAACTTTGAGATGATAGGAGAGGATTTCCTAGAGCAACGTGAAGAAGATATTTCTGACTCTGGTAAACTCTTAAAGTTCTTTGCTGTTAAAGAAGCGGCTCGTATGTTGGACGAAGAAGGTATCAGCCCAAGAGGTATGAAGCCACAAGAACTTCTTAACGCTGCTCGCAAGAAAGGTCTTAACCCTATGCGTGGTGCTAAAGATTTGTTCGATAGAGAAATCGATAGACGCAGAGGTACAGAAGAGTTTGCCTTTGACAGCGAATTCAGAGCGTAACATATTGATTACACGAAATAAAAAAGGGGGCCGTTAAGCCCCCTTCTTCGTTTATATACGAGAGATAGTAGTCGTCTCTCTTCGTCCGTACCAAACGTGGTAGGAGATTCGCCACTTCTTGTGATAGAAGATTCTACTGTGTCCATTCAAGTCTTCTACAATCCTGTGGGGTTGTGCCAACTGCATCTCTGTAGGTAGGTCAACATAGTCGATGTGAACAATGGTGTCTCCAGGAAATGGGATTGACAATTCGTACTCGTATCCTGCTGCTAAATCGAGGATACTTTCTTGTGCATTTGCTGCTACTCCAGTAAGGAGTAATAGGCTCATAATTAAATGTTTCATAATAAATCGGTTAAAATTTCACTGCGATAAACATAGTAATTCCTTTTTAACTTTGCAACAATCAGTTAAATTTTTTTTAAAATGAATAGTGTAGAATCAAACATGGAGCAGCAGATTAAGGATGCTGGCTTTAGTATCTCGGATACAATGCCAGGCGGAGATAATCCTGCACCACAAGAAGCGCAGCCACAGGAGGCGCAACCAGAACAACCGCAGGCCGAACAGCCACCGGTTGAGCAACAAACAGCGCCCGAGCCGAGCGCACCAGTAGCAGATGCAGAACCCGCGCCCGCTGCTCAAGAGGTTCAACAAGAAACCGCTCCCGTACAGGAGTCCACACCAGACCCTGTACAGCAAGAGCAAAGTTCTTTTAATGAGGATTTATCAGCACTCGAAACTTTCTTTGGTGCTCTGAGCGAAACGCAAACAGAGACTCCACAGCAAGCAGACAGTACTGAATCAATAACTGCAACAGAAATCGACCCACGAATTCAAGTTATTGCTGACTTCGTTGAGAAGACTGGACGTTCACCGGAAGATTGGTTCCGCTACCAGGCATTAGATCCATCCGAAATGGATGATCGCACTGCGATGCGTGTACAAATGGCAAGTGAATATCCATCGTTGGCAAACGACGAGATTGATTTACTAATCAACTCTAAGTACAAGACTGACGACTCAATGTACAATGAAGAAGAAGTAAGACTTGCAAATCTACAGTTGAAGATTGATGCAGAGAAGGCTCGTAATAGTATTGGTACACTCCGTAATGATTATACCAGTCCTGTTATTGAAACTTCAAACCAAGCCGAAGAGGAACCAAATCCTTTCGACCAATCTTGGCTCAATGCGAATCAAAAATCACTTGGAGAGTTAGGCGAAATTGCCTTTGACTTACCCGGTGGTAAAGCGTTCAACTTTGGGGTACCGCAAGATTATCGAAATGAACTTGGTAAATCTAACAGCGACATGACTGCTTATTTCGACAAGTATGTTGGAAGTGAAGGTCAATGGGATCACGACTTGTGGAACATGCACAGAACAGTGACAGACAATCTGCCACAAATTCTAAACAGCATTTACGCACAAGGTCTTAGTGATGGTCAGCGTACCATCGTTGAGAAGGCTGCTAACATAGACCCGCAACAACCGCAGGCTAATCCAAATGGGAGTCAACAGGATTCACTAACACAACAAGTACTTGATGCGTTAGGACGTCCGCAAATGTTTTTAAAATAACTGCTATAAAAAAATATTATCATGGCAAATTCGTACCCTCCGGTATTTAACGACAACAAAGCAGCGGTATTCCGCCGCCTTGACCCAGCGAAGTACACTTCGTTGGCTGATTTCATTGACGAAATCAACGCACCAGACAACCGTGACCAATTGGTTAAGACCTATGGTTACCAGCAAATCTCTGGTGGACTTACAGGTTTCTTAAGTCTTACAGGTGCAGTACGCGCAAGCGGAACTGCTGACTCTGTACAGTACTGGGAAGAAACTCGTCTACACTCTTACGCTTCAGTTAACTTGGCAGCAACAGCGGCATCAGCGGCTACTACCTTGACTTTGACTAAAGCAACAAGTGACGCTAACGTATTGCGTTTGAACGACGTTGTATTATGGAACGGTAAAGAGCGCGGTATCGTAACTGCTATCACTCCAACGGGTGAGATTGGTCACGCTGCTACTGCTTCTTACACTGTTGAGATTCTAAACGGCAACATCGGTGCAACTGCAGCGACTGGTGCTTACAACCTTCCAGTAATCGGTAACTTGTTCGCTCAAGGATCTGATCAGAACGCAGGTTACTTAGAGTCAAACGTAATCAAGCGTACAAACTCTTACAACATTATCAAAGAGGTATTCAAGGTTACAGGTTCTCAAGCAACTAACATTGGTTGGGTTAACGTAGGTAACGGCGACTACCGTTGGTACGTGAAAGGAGAAATGGACACTCGTGCTCGTTTCCTCGACAAGCGTGAAATGATGTTGTTGTTAGGTGAGACAATCACTAACACGTTGACAACTACAAACATTGGTGGCAGCCCAACAGCGGGTGAAGGTTACTTCGCTGCTATCGAAAATCGTGGTATTGTACAAGATGGTGAAATCACCTCGTTCGCTACTATGGACACGTTGATTGAAACATTAGACCAGCAAGGTGCTGCTCCAGAGTACGCTATGTACGTAAACTCTTCTCAAGCATTAGAGATTGACGACATGGTTGCTTCATTGAACGGCGCTGCCGGTTTCACTAATGTGACTACTGGTATCGGTGCATTCGGTGGACGTGGTTCAGAACTTGGTTTCGACTCATTCAAGCGTGGTGGATACACATTCCACAAGCACTCTTGGAAATTGTTGAACGAACCAACACTATTAGGTTCTGCTAGCCCACACTACTTGGGAGCAATGATTCCGTTAACAACTGTTGTTGATCCTAAGACAGGCGATCGTGCTGCTGCTTTGGAGTTAAACTACAAAGACACTAACGGTTACTCTCGCGAAATGGAGCACTGGATGACAGGTTCTATCTTAGGTGTAAACAACACCAACGAAGATAGCCTTCAGTTCAACTACCGTTCTGAGTGTGCATTGGTTACTCGTGCAGCAAACCAACACATCCTTATCACTGCATAAGGAGAACAAACATCGGAGGGGGGCGTTGCCCCTCTCCTTTTTTTAATTATTTAATTCTATTCAAATGGCAACACAAGCAAAGGCTGCACCTGCAGCAAAGAAAAAGACTGCGCCCAAGAAGGGCTACAGTGCTATCAAAAAAAACCCTACCGCTCCATCACAGAAAGTGTATCAAATCGTTAAAGGCGGCGGTATTATATTCAAACTAAGAACAGAGACAACTGTATTCGACCCGGAGTCAAATACTGTACGTGCTATTAGATATTGTCCAGGGGAGTCTAGTATCTACAAGGAAGAGCAAAGCATAAATGCTAGACGCTCTCACATTGCATTTAATGATGGGTTACTTGCGGTGCCGGTGTCAAAGCCAAACCTTATGGAGTTCTTAGATAAACACCCAAGCAATATCGCTAATGGTGGCAACAAGTTTAAAATTGTAGACAACAGCACAGATTCTGAGGAACAAGTAGAGCAAGAGTTCTTGACACATGATGCTATTGCGTTAGTTCGAACCAAGGAATCTGATGAGATTTTGTCAGTAGCGATTGCCCTCGGTATCAATATCGAGCAGAAGATGATTGAGATTCGCCGTGAGTTACTCAGAGAGGCTAAGGCAAATCCGGCTCAGTTTATATCAATGTTTGATGACCCACGTGTAAAAGTACGTTCCGCTGTAATTCAAGGATCAGACTTCCAAATCCTGGCGGCAAAGTCAGATGGAGTGTATTGGTTCGACAGCGGTAGATTAATTATATCTGTCCCTGCAGGCCAAGACCCTGTAGATATTATGGTTCGTTTCTGCCTCACCGAAAAAGGTGTTCCGGTTTACGAAGAACTTGTTTCTAGATTAGAAAAACTTTCGTAAGTTTGTCTTATCTCAGTACATAGGCATAGTAATGAGAATCGGTTAATGCAAGAAAGGGGGCCCCGTAAGGCCCCCTTTTTTATTCGTATATTTGCTACAAAGCCTCAAGGCATATGGCAAGTGTAGAAAGAGTATATAAAGCAGTAAAAGATATAGCGAACAAAGACCAGAGAGGGTTTATAACTCCCTCTATATTTAATCAGTTCGCAGGTGTGGCACAGATGAATCTGTTCAACAGATTGTTTGATGATATATCAATGGCAAACAGAATGCGCCGCATGGCTATTGATGGCCCGCGTCAGTTTGCCTTCTCAAAAAAAGTAGAGGAAGACCTATCGACCTTCGCTAAGAAGGTTGAGTTAACTCTTACGAGCGGAACGGTTGCTAAACCAAGTGACTTTGCACGTGTCATATCTATATCAACTATAGGGAAAAAGATTCTCGGTGTACAGAAGCAGTCGCTGGTATCTCTTGTATACAATGAAGACCACATTGACAGAATACTTAACAGCGATTTATCAGCACCCTCTGATGACGCTCCTGTCGCTCTAATAGCAAACGACATAGAGGTGTTCCCAAATGTGAATACGAGCATCGCTAAGATTAACTTAAGATATTACAAAGTACCACAAGGTATTCTTCCAGACACTGGTGCAAAGACATCACAGTCTCCTAAGTTTGGTTATACTTCATCTGTTGCTGGTGTAGAGATTTATTCTTCAGCCAATAGTGTGGACTTTGAATTACCAGAGCAGTACTTCACTGAACTCGTCAACGAGATACTTACACTTGCTGGTGTAAATTTACGTGACAGCGATGTGTACAACTACGGCTCTTCAGAAACCACTAAAGACGAAAGTAGATAATGAGCCAGGCATACGTTACAGTAGATAAAGTAATCAACGATTACATCATGAGTGTAGATATGGATGACTATGGGTCAGCCGCATCTGATTATATGTTACGTCAATACGCGTTGCGAGGCATACGTGAATTCGGATTTGACATGTCTCATAATATTAAGACAACTCTGTTGGACGTAAACCAATCGCTAGGCACAGTAGACTTACCTTCTGACTTTGTGGAGATGGTTAAGATTGGTCAACTTGGAAACGATGGATTGGTGTATGTGTTTGCAGAAAACCCCAATATGAACATACTGCCAGATCAACCCGCTGATGCTATTCCAGATTATCTACTTGGTTTTGACTCCTATGTATTTAGAAACTTTTTATATGAGAATACAATGGGTCGCCTCTACGGTCTTGGCGGTGGTCAAGGTGCTGGTGAGTACAGAATTAACTGGGAAGAATGTCGGATAGAGATATCACTTGTATCTGATACAACACAAGTTGTTCTTGAGTATATATCAGACGCAGCCAAATGCGACAATCCTTGCGTCCCTGTTTTTGCGGAGCAAGCATTACGTGCATATGTCTACTACCACACAATACAACGCAAGGCCAGCGTACCGGCTAACGAGAAACAGCGGGCACGTGCAGAATACTATAATGAAAGACGCCTGGCTAACGCAAGGCTCAAGTCCTTTAATAAGTTTGATGCATTGAGCGTTACCCGCAGAAACTTCAAACTAAGCCCTAAAGCGTAATAGATGGCTTCTATAGATAAACTACTTCCTCGCTCTCTAAACAAAGATGATGATGAGCGTCTAGTTACCCGAGTGGAAATGACGGATGCGCAAAACATTCGTGTGTCTATTGACGCCGACGGTGAGGCACTTGTATTAAAAAACTCATGGGGTAACACACATCGTTCAGCAAGTATTGAAAACGGATCAATGCCCTCGGGTACAAATCTCACTATCGGTAGTGTCGGTGATGATGCAGCAGCACAGGTGTATTATTTTGTTTGGAACAGCAACCAAAATCATACGATACTTCGCTATGACCAGAACGCCAAGAAGACCTACCTAGTTTATGAAGACTCCGTTCTTAATTTTACTGAGGATGGTTTCGTGTATGCGTCTATAGTTGAAATGTCAAACAGAGACATCCTGCTTTACTTTAACGACGGACAGACGGCGCCTAAGAAAATAAACGCTACCCTAGCAGAGCAAAGTATATCTGGAGCAGGAGGGTATCCTGGCACTTTCACTAACGGGACAACTCAACAACGCAGAAACTACATCACTGTAGCAAAGCAGCCCCCACTCTTTCCTCCAACAACAGTATTCAACAACAATCCAGATTATCCTCAGAACGACATATTCGAAAAGAACTTTCAGTTTGCATATCAATACGAGTACTATGATGGCGAGGAAACATCGTTAAGTCCATACTCTGAACTGGCTATATCTAAGTCCCAATTAAAAGACGGATTTATAGATGCTGGTGCAAGAAATTATTGGAACGAAATAAAAATTACAGTAACCAACTCAGAACTTGATGTAAAGAATATTAATATTTACGCAAGACAGGGTGACAAGGACAGCGCTTTTTTCTTAATAGAAAGCATACCCAATGTGCATGGATCAGGAACACAGGTTCGCACATTCCGTAACGACTCTAACTATAAAGGTTTGTCCGCTATAGTCCAGGATAACACATACTCAAATGTACCTCAGCGTGCAGATAGCCAAGCGATGTCGCAGGGCCGTTTGTTCTATGGGGGATACACAGATGGTTATGACAATACAGGTACCGGTGGAATGACGGCGGTTCCTAACTATTACAATAAGCCCAATACTTTTAACATACCTATAGAGAGGTATACTCCTTTCCAGAATCAATTCTCTGTAGATTTTGCAAACATCCCCTCGGTCATAACTACGGATAGTAAGATTTTACTTTCCTTCTCATGGCAGGACGGCCCTGTTGTTATTAAAAACGATGAAGGCAACAATAAGGATTACAATTTTACAAGTTCTGCTCCACAGATACGGATTTACGATAATGAAACCGGAGGTATCGCGCAAAGTAATACTTTTGCAAATGAACTCAAGGCCCTAGCAGGAATACGTTACTTAAACAACGGAACCACAAACCAAGCAGCAATAAACTTAGACGGTGGATTTTTAAACAGCCCACCCAGTATAAATTTTGTTGCTCAAAAGGGAACGTCAGACAGCACTGAAAAAACCATAGCCATACGCAAAATTGTAGGCGGTATCAAGGTTGTGAGTAGCGGAGTACAGGTAAGGGAAATTATCAAAGTAACAGCAGGTACAACCCAGGCTCAAGTAAAGGCGCTAGTTAGGGAAACTATTGAGGGGTTATATCCAATACAGTTTACTCCACAAAACGGAGAGGCCGGGTTTAGTAATCTATTTACAGGTGGACAGACCACTCTCTCTGGCGAATCAGCAGCATTTAAGGGAACAGGAAACGCTTGGATAAGAAGAGTAGATACAGGATTTCCTGTGGCTACTAAAGATTATTATGGCGTCACCATGAATCATGTTACGTTTAAGTTTGATAAACTAGTATTCGGAACACGTGAGGCTCAAATCCTAAATGGCGATAGTATAGTATCTCAGTTTGATGTTCTTGAAAGAAACATAGACGGATTTACTAACGACATTGATTTCACCGGAAGGGTGCAAAACTTGAACGGAGAATGGGTACAAATTAACAACCCTCAGACTCAAAGAAAATTTTTCACTGTAGACAGAATTGGTTCTTCAGTCAACCCCGGGGGTTGCTTTCTTATTGATGAGGACGAAATGGACGGGTATCGTTGCTTTAAGTCTGGTTCAAGTCATGAGTTGGGGCTTTTGTTTTTTGACGACAAAGGAAGACCAGGCGGTGTTCAGCCCTTAGACAATGAGGTTTTTATAGAGCACACAAACAATCGCTCAGACGAGAACTCTCTTGATGGAAGAGCAGATATAGTTGTTCGGTTTGATGACACCTTTACTGCGCCCGATTGGGCTGAACGATACAGTGTAGTATATGCAGGACAGGGGTCGATAATAAACAAAGTGCAGTACTCTATAGGGGGTGCATACGTTGCGTTAAATGATGCAGATGCTGGTTCCTTTGGTTCCTCGCAAAACATATACCTTTCCCTGGGCACACTACAAAGTAAAGCCAACTCATATGATAATCAAACCGGAGCGTTAATCAACTACGGATTCGCAGAGGGCGATAGAATTAGAGTAGTTAGGTATGGTGACGACTTAAAAGAAACATCAACCTGGAAGGTCGCTAAGACTGTTACGCTAATTGCAGATCCTGCAACAAACCCTCTTCTAGACAGAAGTTCTAAGGCTGCTATACAAAATACAACAGGAGACTTCCTTGTTATAGAGGACAATGATACACAAGAGTGGAACACATCGAGTATACTAAAAGGAGTTTCGAAGTGGAACAACAAGTGTGTTATAGAAATATACAGAGAGTCTGGCGCATTTGAAGAAACATTCTATTACGAAATCGGAGAGAACTTTTCTGTAGACAGCAACGGTGTCCCTCAAACCTTACGTACAGGCACATCAGTAAGCATTAAAGTAGAATCAGTAACCAGCGGCACACCCGATATCGTTGTCGCTGAAGTAAACAAAAGAGTTTTTAAAGGAGACTTTATAGAGACTGCTGGTGGGGCCACAATCAAAGTGGGTAACGTAATTTTTAATGACGACACAACCTATCCTTTTAAACTCTACGGAGAAATTCAATCCGGAACATTTACTGCCCCTACAGTTTACAGCATGACTGTGACTAACCCTGGATCTGTTGTTCAGTTTAGCCAGGGTGACTCGTATTTTAGATTACGCACGCTGTTCTATGGAAACGCACCACGCAGGGGTGATGAATGGAGAAACATGGCACTAGCCTATTCTCAGAATGCGATTGTTGACTTTGTAGAAGACCCACGGGTGAGTGACTTTTATAAATCAAACTACACATCGTTAGGTAAACCTTTCCCATATCTCCCAACAGCGACTACCTTAAAAAGGTTTGGCTCTATTACTTATTCAGAGCCGTTTGCATTTGAGAACACACGACTTGGCTTATCTTCTTTTAATCTTACCGAGTTAAACTACAAAGACCTGTCATACGATTACGGTTCCATAAAATCTTTAGTACCATACGATGAGTTCTTGTACGTAATACATGAGCGAAGAGCAGGTATAGTACCCGTAAGAAGAAACATATTAACAGCGAACGATGGAGAATCTTTGACTGCTACTAATATGATACTCGGCCCAGTGAAATACTATGTCGGAGAATACGGGTGTAACAATAACCCGGAGTCCGTGTCGTGGTACAGAGGGTATGTGTTCTTTGTTGACGCTAAGGCGGGCAAGGTTGCTCGTATAAACTTCCAGAGTGGACTAGATTTAATCAGTGAGCAACTGGTAGACAACTTCTTTAAAAACAAAATGTTCTCGGCTAACCCATCTGCTAAAAACAGAAAGTATATAGCAGGAGTAGACCGCGAAAACTATGAGTACATCATTAGTTCACCCGCTTTGTTCTCGAGCACCATTTCAATAGATGATTCGTGTAGTGGCACAAGCGCAACTGGACTTGGTAAAACAAACGAGGACGGCAATCTAATCAACGTGAGCGCTGTGTATGATGACTCACTAACCTTTGATTGGAATACATACGCTGTAAACTGGGAATGTGCTGAACAGGAATGGCAGGACGCGGGTAAAGGATTGTTGCTTATTGACACCTTGACTAACAACCCTATCGTAGGACTGTCTCAGGATCAATCTCCGAGCATTACTGGTGTGACTACGGGCATACCTATATTAATCACCTCATCGGCTTACCAGGCGTATCATACAGGGAGATACGATCAGGTTACCGGGGTGGTAACTCCCAATAGTGCAGGTCAATCTACTTTAACTATAAGCAATACATCAGAGACTCTTGCAGAGTTCACTATAGCCTATGATGTAAAGTCTGATTACTGGAGCACAAGATATTCTTATCAAGCAGAAAATATAATAGGTCTTTCCGACAGGTTATACACCTTTAAAAACGGTGGTATATATGAACACAATCCAGATGCTACCCGTAATACATTCTATGGTGTTGCAGGAGATAGTATTGTAGAGTGTATCTCTAACTTCAATCCATCTATGGTCAAGGTCTACGAAGCGGTAAGCCTTGAGGGTGACAATAAAGACTGGAGTGTAACACTAACTAATGTTGACCAAACAAGCACGATTGCTACTTCTATATGGGAGGAGAAAGAAGGGTTTTACTACGCACCCTTACACCAGGACTCAAGTAACAATGTGTCTTATACAGCAACAGCAAATATTAGTTCCATTAGCGGAACGTCTGAGGTCTTTGGCTTAGGGTCTGCGGCATCTATTGCTACAGATAAGATAACATTTAAGAACTCAATTAACAGTATAGGATTTCCGCTGGGTGTAACAACAGCATTATTTAAAGTTAGCGGGGCCAATCTGGTACCACTAAATCTATATGCCACAGCCCTTGATGGAGAGAAAGTATTACAGTGTAACGGAACCGTAAGTGGTGTTACTGCTAATGATGAGATTGTATTGATTGCTAACTCTGCTATTGAAGGTGACTCTTTGCGAGACTATTACTTGAAGGGCAGGTTTGTAAACTCCACAACCTCAAAGCATGAGTTGTATGCTATAAACTTTATATACACTAAGTCCAATTTACACAACCAGCAAGGGCAATAGTATTATCAGTATTTTTGTATTATGAAAAAGATGAAGAATTATTTTGTAGGAGGCCTAATAAATGTAGCGGCAGGGCTTGGTACAGCAGCATACGGTGCGTATCAAGAGCGTCAAGCCAAAAAGAAAATGGCACAGGCAGACGAAGCAGCCACTGGCCCAATCAGATCACAAGCGGCACGCCAAAGAATTGCACGTCAAACAAGCGATGCTCAAGCAGGTGTGGACGCAGCATTACGCGCACAGGCTACAGCGGCAGACCGTTTAGCAGCACAGGGTGGCGCTCGTGCTCTTCAGTCATCAACACCTGGTTTAATGAGAGCAACAGAATTAGCCTCAAATCGTGCAATTAACAGTGTGCCTACTCTTGATGAAACATCTTTAACTGCAGGTCAAAATCAGCAGGCTCGATTGAACTTAAATAGACTTTCTCGTGCCGCAGATGCAGCAAGACAAACAACCATAAGCGGTGTGTCACAAGCAATCCAAGGTGGGGCAGAAATTCTTGGCTCGGCTAAATTTAAACTGCCAAAGAAGAATCCAGAAGCACTGGAACTACCAACCACTGCCCCTTCCGCTACGAAGACAGATGCTTTAACCGCTATGTCTAACGCTGCTATGCAGGGAACACAGCAAGGGCTTATAGATTTTACTAAGCAGACTAAGGCAGATAAAGCAGCATCTTTCAATATAATGGAGGATGAATCAAATGTTATCACCGATGAAATGGTTGATGAACTAGATGCTATCAGACCAATGGAAGAAGGCGGTGTTCAGAAAACACCAGGAGAGTTCTCACATGATGACAATCCTATAGATATCGTTCAAGAGGGAGCGAAAATCGGGGAGATGACTGGAGGAGAATACATATTCAATCCAGAGCAGGCTGAAGAAATGAGAAAACTTTCTGACGAAGGAGATACCGAACTACACGAATTCGTTCGTAACTTACTAAACAAAGAACAATTTAAATAATGGCTGATACATCCACATTCATGGCGGTGGGCCAGGTACCACAAGTAGATTATGGTGCGGTGTACAGAAACGCCAAGGCCCGTCGCGAGTTAGAAGAAGAGAAGAAACTACAATACCTCAATCAGTTCCAACAGGAACGTGGTGCTTTCACTACGGGTATGCAGGATGAACTGCAATCAGAGTGGGATGCTATTGAATCCGACTTGGATCAGGGAGATATGTCCCTTGAGGCAAAAGCCCGAAGACAGCGGATGTATAACAACTACAAGCAACACGCTGCCGATGCGCTCGAATATGCTAACACTGTTAATGATTTAGAGGCATCTATATTAGCAGACCCAAACGCATACAATGACCCTGCTGATTTAATGTCTCAATTAGAAGATGCACGTAATGTACAGGTGAGTGCTCAAAACATAGGGTTGGCAGCAGGCGAATTGCCGTCACTAAATGAGTTCCGAAGATTTTCTTTGCCAGAGATTGCTCCTAACGCAGCAGCAGGCATGATACTGGAGAACTTGAAAACCTCTGGTGGTATCAATAACTTCTACGACATGAGTGGATCTGGAGAGATTGACCCAGATTCAGTAGCCTCCAGTGTAACTGCATGGTTTAATAGTAACTCATTGTCACAACAAGAGGAAGACCAGGCCATTGCATATGTACTCCACCAACTCGGTGGTTTAAACGGTTCTATGGATGACCTTTCTAAAATTAGAAACCTATCAGATGAAGAGCGTGAAGAATACATAGGTCAGTACGCGCAGTATGTTACTGGTTCTTTACAAAATATGTTGGCTGAAGATGTGACAACAGAGCGCGAGAGACGTCAAGCAGAACTATCTGACTATAGAACCAAGTCAAGAATACAAGCAGAAGAATCGAAGGCAGCATCGGATGCTTCTGGGTACGGTGGATTTGTTATAGAGGCTGGTGACTTGCAATACATGCCTCCTATTACTCCAGATGCAAATGGAAACGTGTTAAAAACAGGTGACCCAGAATTGGCTAACGCTAACATGGCAATTCACGCGAGTATAGAGGGTACACAACCTATGTACAGAGACGTGAATGGTAATCAAAATTATATAGAGAGCATCGGTATAGACCAAGACGGGAAGATGATTGCTATTATTAGAACTAATCAGTCAGTAAAGAACAGGAGTAATAAAACTGAAACTCACGTTGCCAGAACAGTGATAGATGCATCTGAAATACCGTTGAATGGATTGAGTAACGCTAAACAGGCAGATAAGATTCGTCAGACATACAACAATATGCTACCTATGTGGTCAGCAAACTTTGCAGGTCGTGAGCCACAGCAAGACTTTTCACAAGACATAAATGTGCTTGGTGATATAGAGGTAGAAACAGGCACAATGCAGGGGCCTACTGCTCCAGCGGGTCAGTTCGTGCGTCCAGAAGCAGTGAATCCAGAGGCTAAATTCGATATCACTGTAGAGGAGTGGAGTGACATGAGCAAGCCAGCGAAGCGAAACTTTATTATGGATGAAGCAGTAAATCGCAACAGCGAAACCATAGAGTTTAATGGTCGTCAACGTAGAAAGTGGGATACAATGACACCTACTGAGCGCAAGAATGAACTCGCTCAAGTTCGCAATGAATTAGGAAGAGAATTGAAAATTGATATTTAATGGAAGACGAGCAGTTATTAGAAGCACTTGAATCTGCATACAACAGAGGGGTGACCCTTGAGCAGATGCAGGGTAAACTTAGCGATGACGCAATGATTGTCGCACAAGATTTCTTTTCAAAAAAAAAAGATGGTACCGAAGATTCTCAGATCGCCAGTCCTTCGGTATCAGCATCAGAGCCTTCGGTAAACGGTACGGTATCACTATCTACTCAACTCGACTCTGATTCAAAGGCGGTTTCTTCTGGTTTATTAGACGCTGTAAAGTCAGCGCAGGAACGCGGTATTACCCTCGAGCAAATGCAGGGTAAGTTATCTGATGATGCGTATAATTTAGCCAGTCAATACTACAAAACCATAGAGTCTCAACGTCCTGTTAATCGCAAGATGAAAGACCATTGGTTAATCATTGACGAAAACCCAAGTGAGTTAGGTAGACTTTGGAATCGCGCTGTATCTGGCGGTATTCTTGCCAACGAAATACAAGAGGCAGAAATCACAGGGGTGATGGACTACGAAAAGATAGCCTACCTCAACAACATAGTTCAAAGAGACGCACCAAAAGAAGAAGACTACCTATACGATACAAGCAATCCCGTGGGTAGTTTTGTGCTTGATGTAATACGCACTATACCCGAGTCATTAATCTCTATGGCTACTGCGACAGAGGCTGGTGCTAGAGGTGCGGCAGCAGGTGCTGGTGTAGGTGCAGGTATAGGTTCAGTTGTACCTGGTGCAGGTACAGCGGCTGGTGCTACGACAGGTGCTATAGCAGGATTCTTTGGGGGCACATCACTCGCTCTTGAGTACGGTCATTCTATTATGGATGTACTGCGCGAGGAGGGCATAGACGTAACTTCTCCAGATCAACTAAGGGAAGCCACAGGTGACCAAAGAATAATGTCTAAGGCCAGAGAGAAAGGACTTAAGCGTGGTATCCCTATTGCTGTGTTTGATGCTATATCCGGGGGTACTGCAGGTAAGGTGGGTAACGCGCTCGTAAAATCCGTAGGTAAATCAGCAACAAATAGGGCCATGAAGGTGGCTGCAGCAGAAACCTTGGTTCAAGCAGGGCTTGGGGGTACTGGTGAGTTTGCGGGACAGGTAATATCGGGTGAGGAAATCAGACCAAGAGACATAGCACTCGAAGCGTTCGCTGAGTTAGGCCCAGCGGCACCAGTAATGGCTTACAATCTTGCAGGTCGTATCGGAAAAACACCTGGTGAATTATCATATATCGACTGGGCAAAAGAACAGGATCAGAAGAAACTCTCTGTAGCCAACGAGATATCGTTTGTGGCCAACAACGGGGAGATTGCATCTATAGATAATGAGATTCAAAAACTTAGAGAGTCCAGAAAAAAAGACCCAACCACAAAGAAAGCAGTAGACGCTAAACTACAGCGACTAAAACAAGAGAAGTACAGTCTACTCAAAGAGACGTCTGAGAAGGTGATGAAACTTGAGGGGATACAGGAAGAAATAGCAGACCAATTAACGCGTGACCTTAATGCAGCAGCGGCAGTATTAAAGGAAGGTAATATTACTGCGGAAGAAAAGGCTGCTATCGAAGAAGAGATGGAGCAGTCAGCCAAAGAGTTAGACCAGTTACTGTCATCACAAACAGAAGAGCAAACACAAGAACAACCAGATGATAAAAAAGTTAAGCCCGAAGAAGTACCAGGTGCAGAGCAAGTCGGGGAAGAACTTGGGGACGTACCCAAGTCGGAAACAAGCAGAGCGAAGGCTCAAATTAGTGGAATACTTCAAGCACGCGAAGAAGAAGTAGGTAGAAAATCAAGAAACAAAAGTGTAGGCGACGCGCTGGCTGATTTCAAATTCAACAGAGACAGGAAGAAAGGGGTTTTCTTTAACCTGTTTGATAAGAACGACGCGGGTGCATTGCGAACAATGCTGGAGGAAGGAAAATATAGCGACGGTAAAAGAATACCTATAAAAGAACAGCGGATACTAAGCAAACTTGTGTTAGCAAGTGAGGCCTACAGACTTTTAAATCCAGAGTCTAAAAGTTTCAATATAGGGTTTGGAAAAAAAGGTTTTTACGCAGCGGGTAAGGAGGCTGGCTTTAAAAAGTCAGACCTAAAGAATGCTGCTGGTATAACCTCTGGTAGAGTAGGCACTAAAGACGCTCCTATTATAGTATCTATACCATCCGCAGATGAATCCCTATCTCAGAGAGGCAAGGTAGATAGATATACAGCAGAAGGCACTGCATATCACGAGGTTTACCACAAGATATTCTCAAAGTTTTTTGACGATAGACCTATTGACTTCAATCAGTTTAGGAAACTTGTAATCCGTAGATTAAGCGAGAGTAATGTCAAGGAGTTAAATGATTTTACGGAGCGATACAAAGAGCGTGAGGATGGAGAATCTGCTGGTGCTTACAAGTCAGAGGAATTTATGGTTCAACTTGGTGGCTTACTCGGTAGTGAAAGAATTGTTTTTGAAGCATCTTTTCTCGAGGAACTCAAGGCGTTTTTAAATGGTATCGTAAGTAAGATAACAGGCAATCGTGTACAGATATTTGAAGAGGCAGGTCTGGCTAAAGATATTTCTGAGTACATGAAGGGAATGAGCAAGGCTGTGCGTGCAGGTGCTGATATCAGCCAAGTACCTATGGCCGAATCCTTGCAGACAGAACGCTTTCAAAGAGAGCGACCAACGACTACGGAAAAAACAGAGAAGGACGAGTACGGGTTTGAAAAGCCTACGGGCGAGATGGATGTAGAGCCAAGTAAAAACGTGGCAGGTATACCAGATCCAGAGAACTACGACAAGACCTTTGATCCTCTAGAAAAACTAACAGGGATTATAGGCCCTAAACTAAACGCATTAGCAAAGAAACTCGAGAAGGTTCTTGGTATAGACAGGCTTAGGGGAACACGTAGAGATGTACTTCAAGCATTGGAGATTTCGGAGTCTATAAACGTACAGCACATCAATAGATTTTACCTTGCGTTGCGCCAGATAAATAAGATAACAAATAAGTTACCAGACGAGCAGAGACAAGAGGTGGCTGACCTGTCTAATGACTATCTGTTTGGTGCAAAGGAAGAGACAAGACGAGAAGCCTTCGATAAACTGCAAGAAATAAACCCCGAGTTGATGAAACAACTGGGGCGATTAAGCGGGATACGTGCTTCAATGCAGGAGTCTATACAAAACAGCGCTGTCTTTGATAACCTAAGTACTGAACTACAGGAAACTATTATAGATAACACAGCGACATACGGCACAAGAACATACCGTGCGTTTACTGATCCCAACTTTAAGTTTGATCCACAATTAAGAGCAGCCGCTGAGAAATCTATGGTTGACGCCATGATTTATGACATGGCTTATGACATATATGAAAACGACACCTTCACTGATGAGATGTTTGAGCAGATGGACGCCAAGAATCTTGATATGAATGAGGTGAATGACATTGCTCAGTTCATAGAGGAAACTCAGATAGAAGATATTAAGAACAGGGTCAAGGATAGTCTAAGAAATATAGAGAAAGCATCACGAGAATCTCAAGGTAGATATGGCGAAGGATTAGCAGGCACTAAAGACTTAGGGAAACTAAGGATACCTACTAAGAAATTAAAACAGCGACAAGATTTACCTATTGAGTTGATGAACTATATGGGTGTAGAGAAAGACCCATATATTAAGTTTAGTCAAACGGTTGCTACTCTTACCAACATGGTGCAACAGTTCACGCTGGTAGATAGAGTAAATGAAATTGCACAGCGTAGTGACCTTGGTGATTTAATTGTGACGACTCCGATTGTACGCGCTATCATGTCTAAAGACCCAGAGAAAAGACTTGGTGTAAGGGTTCCGCAAATTGCACGTGACCTGGGTCTTATGGGTAAGGAAGAGTCCTTTGATGATTTCTATACAAGAACAGGTGGTCAACTAATAGATGGTCAAGTCCCTGCGTTTCGTTCAGATCGTATTGACTACATCGAAGACAAACTAAAGGATTACTTTATAGAGAACTATACGGTTATTGATGAGGATAAATCTCCGATGAGCGGCAAGGCTGTTAAGAATGACTTTGTTAGCATGCTAAAGCAAACCCCAATGTATCAGTCTGACAACAAGGTTATGCAAGGATACTATAAACTGCTGTTGCAGATGCGTCGTGTACGTGTACTATATAACCTACCTACCTGGAGAAAGAACATCATGGGTGGTTGGTATTTCTTAGGAGCAAACTTTGTGCTTCCATTTAATAAGCACAGAGGAGGGCTTACCGCAATGGAAGACTTGAGGAACAGGTTCAAGAAAATGAAGGACGGTGAGTTAGATCCAGAGTATGAAGTAATTCTTGACCGCATGGGAGAACTTGGATTGCTTGGCTCATCTCCAAACATGGGTATGTTTAGTGACATCAATGATTCATTCATCCAGCAATTGGAAGGTGTGTCGCCAGAGTTAGCGTGGAAGTGGTTACCAGCAGGTGTAAAAAAAGCACAGCGGGAACTGGGTGTAAAGGCAGCACGTACTGCATATCAGTATGGATTCATTGATGACTATACTAAGATGATTGCTTACCTCACTAAGCGTGAGAACTTCGCTAAGAGACTTGAATCTAATCCCGAGGGTAAGTCATACGATGAACTTTCTTTTGCCCAGAAGCAGCAGGTGGACGAGATGACAGCCGAGCGTATCAAGCAGAACATGCCTACCATGTCTCGTATACATCCGTCATTACGTAATCTATTTAAGTTACCTGTTGGTGACTTCCTTTCGTTCCGCGTGGAAGCCTTCCGTAGTTTCTTTAGCATCTATCGTAATGCAGTTGCTGATCTGGGACAGGCTATGACTAACGAGAACCTAACGAAGTCACAGCGTGGTGCGTACATGACAGACGGTGCAGGCACACTAAGCATGGGGCTCGCACTTGCCGGCTTATCTAAGGTAGGGTATCAAGCCATAGCAGGTTTGTTATTGAAGGACGACGAGGAAGATGAACTTGGACAACAAGCAAGGTCTACTAATTATGTATTACCTCCATGGATGCAGGGCTCAAACATTGTCGCTGTAGGGATGGACAAAGACGGTAAGATTCGATTTGCTAACATGAGTTCGGAAGACCCATACGATGAATTGCAAGGGCTTATATATGGTCGTAACGGTATATCCAGGAGCAATATGTTACAAAGTATAGCCGCTGATTTCAAAGACCCTAACCTTGCAGCGCGATTACTCTTTAATCTTGTTGATGGAAAGGACTCTTATGGACGGCCAATCCTTAGTAACGATGACGTAGGTTGGTTCCACAGGTACATCATTGGGCCTAACCTAACGGAGTGGTCAGATGCTTATGGTTCTTATATCTTTAAGGAGACTTTTATACCGCCTAACTTTAACTACATCGCTCGTGAATATCGCAAGCGCATGAAGGAAGCGAAGGAAAACCCAGACATAGAGTTGCAACCCCTTGAAACAGCGGCGGAGTTATCTACTGCCGTAATCTTTAGAGACTATCCTGTTGATATAGCAAGACAGTTCTACTACAATATGAGCGAGCAGAATTTCCGCAAGCCTTACACCTCATTGAGTGATACAGAAAAGGTTAACAGACAGGTGCGGTTGGATGAGATAAAGAGAGCGTATCAATTCGCGGCTAACTATTCGGCTAAGTTTGGCAACTATAGTATCATCTCTAGTGTAGAGAGTACTATTGACAGGACGTTTGCTAAGAGCCCAGAGGAGGCTATGTATGTGAAGTACGACCTCGAACTTCCGAAATAGGATTCATATATTTGTACTATGAAAAAGTTAAAGAAATTATATTGCTGGTTAGCCGTAAAGGTTTTTAAAAGAAAAAGTAAATACTGCGAAGGCAAGAGCGACAATGGTTCGGGGGCTAGTTCTCCGTCTGGTTCATCGGGTTCCTCTGGGTCATCTGGCTCATCGGGTTCCTCTGGTTCTTCGGGATCATCGGGTAAATAATGAGTTGGAAAAAAGTATTTAAAGACAGCAATGACTGGAACGAGAAGAGTATTCTTGGTGCCCTTTCATTCGCTGTAATGGTTTTAGTCATGACGCTTGATCTGGTAACAGGTGCGTTGGGAAAAGATTTAGTAATCAATGAAGGTGTCTACAACTCTTTCGTGTACGTCACGATAGGATGTTTTGGAATCGCTGGACTAGAAAAATTTGCTAAGTCCGGTGGAGATAAATAAAGAAATATCAGAGGACACAGTAGTAGGGCTATCACTAAAGACCGTTGGTATGATTATCGGCGGCGCAGTAATAGTTAGTCTTGGATACTTTGACCTAAAGGCTGACGTGCAAGACGCAAAGGAACTACCTGCGCCAGTGATAGGAAGAACAGAGTATGACTTAAAGGATGAGTTAATACGCACTACAATCATGAACACCAAGTCTGATGTTGATGATATTAAAAAGCAACTAGACAAAATAGAGGAGCGCCTCTTCGAGATGAAATGAAAAAGGTCGCACTCGCCATAGCATTTACCCTGCTGTGTGCCTTCAAGGTGCCGACTAGAGGTTTGGTGGTGGTGCATTATAACGCTGAGTTTAATTCTAGCAACAGCGTACCATTAAAAAAAATAAGTGACGCCCGGGTTATCGACGCATGGATTGATGATGCTGAGGTTAAAGAATACGCAGACATAAAGTCTGTTCCTACGATAATACTTTACGAAAACGGTAAAGAGATACAGCGGTGGGAGCCAGGTCTTTCGTTAAGCCTTTCTGTTACACACCAGGATATACAGGATGTCATTGATAAAATAACTGGAGCAAGTAAATTCTGATGAGAAACATACTAATTACTTTCTTTGTACTGTCCTCCATATTCTCCCAGGCACAGGTGGTGGGGGGTATATTTAAGTACGCTACATTTTACACGAGTGCTTTTGCTTCTTCACCAATGCCTGCTCAAAAAGAATACTATGTAACTCAAGGCGGGGATCTTCAAGACATAACTATAGAGAATCCGTTTGATTATAAGGCAACCATAGGAGTGCGTAGGGTTGCTCGGTATGACTATGAGAACAGACAGAACAGGTTCTATGACGGACAAACAGAGTCTACAACAGCGTTGTCTGCTACAGTTGGTTCTGTGAAGGGACTTGAATACCTTGCTCAGTACGACGTGGGTCGTCAGCAAGGGTCAGCATACGTAAACCAAAGATACTTCCTTAGATACCTTGCTAAATATTTTATGGTAAAGGGCGAGTACTATAGTCAAGGGCTTGTTGATTTGAATTACACGCAAGTAGAATCAAGACTAAGATTACATATAGGTGAGTTAGATTTTTCAGCAGGTGTTGCCGGGCGTTTACACAGGTCATATGGATATAATCCAATAGCAGACTTCTTAGCACACAACCCTTGGTGGGAATTAGTACGCAACATGGGTTATGAAGACGTCTACTATGGCATTGATTACGACAATGATGATGAGATAGATAACGGAGACTGGTTCTGGTTAGATCCAGAAGGGGAGAAGGTTGCTGATACCGATGAAGACTTCCGCAGATATATCTATCCTGGTATCGTAAATGAATTCAACAAACTTAGTATAGATAGTGTTGGTCTTATTCAGTCTGTGTCTGCTATAATTGGGGTAGACTATTATCACTATGAGGATGACTTTTGGATACACTCTTGGTTAAACATTCTTCCTTACCACATGCACGTAGGTGACAAAGAAGAGTTTTCTTATAGCAACTACGTAGATGGAAGCCAATGGGTTGACTACAGTACAGGTATTGTTTTCGGTTGGAAGCCCGGAAAGCGTTGGGGTATTTTTACAGAGGTCGAGTACATGAAGTATTGGGACAGAGATATATTCAACCTAAGAGCGGGTGTTAACTATCAGTTGAGATAAATGAAATGGCTAACCGTCTTAACCATAGCGCTATCATTAAGCAGTTGCAGCGCTCAATGGCACCTCAGAAAAGCAATCAAGAAAGACCCGAGCGTATTAAGAAAAGATACGGTTGTTGTTACGGATACGATTGTAACTGCTCCGGTCTCGGTTCGTGATACCATCACCCTTCAACAGCGGGACACCATTACCATCACTAAGGATAGACTTAAGGTTAACATCGTGCGTTCGTTTGACACTATT
>WLWH01000135.1_pt1 | contig 60761 bp, 75 predicted proteins | sample 6712741 | NCBI WGS metagenome assembly WLWH01 (sample SAMN12718694, study PRJNA515312) | sponge metagenome | isolation source: marine sponge | host: Mycale hentscheli | place: New Zealand: South Island, Marlborough, Capsize Point | collected 2003-05-01 | reverse complement strand
GCGGGTGATTGATAGCGTCCAGCCGTCTGTATTGCGCTTCTCTTATTGCAGGATATCTTGTGTAATTTCCTTTTAATGCGTAACAGCCGTAACACGGTGAAGTCTTGACCTTCCTGAGCTTCGAGCCAGTCTGGCAGGCCCAGGCTGGCAAGCTGTAACTCAGGCCAGGCATCTTAGACGTTTTAGTGAATGAGTCTGTTATTTTTAATGCTTCTTTTACTTTCATAATTTATCCTTTATTATCCTATACTATAATCTTTTTTACTTGTCAAGTCGCTTGCTGCTTGTTGCTTGCGGCTTGCTGCTTGTCGCTTCAGGTCCTTGAAAAACTTTTCACAGCTGCGCAAGTAACCAGCCGGGAGCTCTGAATGCTCCCGGATAAAATAATGTGTCAGGTCCCTATGTTTAATTCTTTTCTTCATCCGGAAACCTTTTGGCCATCTTCTCTTGATCAGCCTTCACCAGCCGCAGGATCTCTTCCAGGGCGTCCGCTATTCTTTTTAATTGTGTATCATTCATAATTATTCCTTTCTAAATTTATCCTATACTATCTTATACCAGCTGTCAAGCGCTGCTTGCGGCTTGAAGCTTGTGGCTTTCGGTAGGTCTCACCCGAAATTATTCCTAACGCATCCTACTGCGCCTATTCCCTAAAGACTACAAAGACCAATGGGCCACAAATTCATATCAACCCAGCTGCTTTCCGTGCACGTACTTACAGCTGAGCAAACTCCAGGTCCCTACCCTTGCAGGTCATCGGTAACGTACAGGGAAATGCCAGCGGCAAGATTTGGACGCCCTTGAGCTTTCAGTTTTATTATTAGCAGGACCATCCCAGTGAAGAGCCCGGTGACAATTGTTTACCGCCTAGGCAGGGCTCATATAAAATGGTCCAGCAAATAATGATCAGTCACTATGCTACGCGGGGCCGAGTAGTTTGTTTATTAACCCGTCTTAGAAGAGGCCACCTCCGAAACTTTCACCCGTGTTCTAGTGTTTATTCTCACAGTCAACAATGACTGATCTCTTCCTATATAATCCTATTGACAGGGTTTGTCAATAGTGTATAACAAATTAAATTAATTAAATATAGAAAGGTCAAAATGACTAAAATAAGAATGAATACAGAGTTGCGAAACAAACTCTTTAATAAAATAAAAAATGTCTTTGAGAATGAGGACACGCAAGAGAGAGAGGCATATCTTCAAGCAAGGGAAGATGTTGACCAACAATATACAATGGCAAGTGAACTTGCAAAAGAAGTTGTTGAGAGATCATATCCTGTTGAAGATGTTGCAACTCTTAGAACTTTTAAAAAGAAGTATGGACAACCTTGTGATGTTGTTGCAAAAGATAAATGCTTTTACTTTGCACATAGTGAGGACAAAGATGATGAGGGCGATATTAAAGAAACTAAATCTCATTTTGATTTTGGTTTGTTTGGCAATCTAAATGGTAGCGAGTATAGTAGTGATGACGGAAAGAAATTTGCGTTTGCATATTTTAGAGAAGATTTAAAAGCTATGGATTGCAACCCAGATATCTATGCACAACAAAACGAAAACAAAGATAATCCACACAAAACAAAACATGTTGATGAGTGTTCAAAGGCACTTGGTTATACTAACTATCATAGTGATGAGAATACAGGTATGGCAAAAACTTTTAATGCACCATACTATCTTGATGTAATTGGAACATCTTATTGCAGATCAAGAGCAATAGCTTGTACTAAAGATGAGTATGAGGCATTTGAAACTTGGCGAATTGCAAAAGGTAATCTAGTTGTTAATCATCAAAAATGGATTGATACAATTATGAAACAATGCGATCAATTAAAGATTGGATTGAAAGCATACAGGTATCTATCAGAGGGTATTGAACTTGCAACTGAACTTGGAATACAGGTTGATGAGGCAGAATTAATTAGAACTAACTCAACAGGATTGACTATCTATAATCCAAGCAACTTGGCTAGTATGATTAAGGGTATGAAGAACAAACATCAATCAAGGGAGGCAAAAATCTTGGCAAGAAAACAATATGAAGAAAGTTTAAATTAAGGGGTTGACTTATAGGGCTATCTAAACTAGGATAGTCCTATATAACTAGAAAGGTATAAAACATGATAAAAGACAAAACATTTAGAATAACATTCTACTCAAACAAAGATCAAAAGCATATCACAAGACGAGGTAAGCATGATGACAACTCAAGATTTTGGACAAGTAAAGTTGGCGAGGCTTTATATACTTACTTTGATTTAGATCAAGAGGGATATAGAACTGCCAAGAAATCTTGGACTGTGAGGTACTAATGCCAACAAATAAACATTTTTGCCAAGGACCATACTGCCATACTAGAACTACTAACGATAGGTTTCTAAAATCGAGAGGTGTGTTGCGTGGTAAGTTTGCATATGCAACATTGGACCAAGCACCTAATCAATGGGGTTGGGAACCGAGTGGCTCGGATAAATATTTCTGTAGTCAAGGTTGTAAACATGAATGGTTAAATGTTAACATGACTAACATTGAACAAGGTAGACCAATAGAGTTTATCAGACACAGACGAGAGAGCCAAGGTTATCACAAGGTAACAGGCGACGATAGTTATTATGGTCCAAGAACTACTATTGAAAAGATTGACAATAGGACCGAACTAGACTAGGATAATCCTATAACAGAAAGGTATAATATGACAGAACAAGTACAAGTAAACACAACAGCAGAACAATTTAAATTAATCACAGATAAAAAAGATGAGCCAGATTATAAGGCAGTATCTAAGTTTGTAGGTGGTATGGTCGAGGTTGTGCAGTTTCCTAATGGAGATTTATTATTACTCAATGAGGAGGGTAAGTTAATGGGACTACCATTAAATCCAGAGGCGACAGCATTATGGCGAGCACACTTTACAAAAGATAAATATGCATTTGGCTACGATGACTTTGTTGTAGGGCCTGCAATGGTTATACAAAAAGATGCGCTCAATACTTGGGCGTAACCTTTCTTGCCTGGTACCAATAGAGGTACCAGGCCAAACATACAATTACATTTACATATAAACAGACCCGACCACCCCTAAGCATAAAAGGGGTCCCACTACTTTGACCTATAAAGCTTGATTCAGACATTTAAAGCTGTTAAATTCATTTTAACATCTGAAAAAAAGATGCAAAAAAATTATAAAAAATTTTTTCATAATGGATATTGACTTTAAAGAAATAGAGAAATTACCTTCTGACGTAAAAAAAGAGTTTATTAAAACTTTTTTAAAATTTCACGAAAAGAAAAAAGAATCTAAAATACAAAGTGATTTTATGTCTTTTGTAAAACATATGTGGCCTGACTTCATAGAAGGTAAACACCACCAAAAAATTGCTAACAAGTTTAATCAACTGGCAGAGGGTAAAATAAAACGACTTATAATAAACATGCCGCCCAGACACACTAAGTCTGAGTTCGCTTCGTTCTTGCTACCCGCATGGATGGTAGGTCGTAATCCTAAACTAAAAATTATTCAATCAACTAATACCACAGAATTATCTGTAAGGTTTGGACGTAAGGCTAAGACTCTTATGGACTCACCAGAATATAAACAAGTGTTTAAAACCAGACTCAACCCTGACTCTCAAGCTGCTGGTAAATGGGAAACAGAACAAGGTGGAGAATATTATGCTGCCGGTGTAGGTTCAGCTATCACTGGACGGGGTGCAGATCTATTAATAATTGATGATCCACACACGGAACAAGATGCTATGAATCGAGTAGCCTTGGATAGGACTTATGAGTGGTATACATCAGGACCACGTCAACGTCTTCAACCAGGTGGTTCTATTGTTGTAGTTATGACCCGTTGGAATGAAAAAGATTTAACAGGTAGATTAATAAAAGCACAAAAAGAAACTAAAGCGGACAATTGGGAAGTCATAGAATTTCCTGCAATCTTACCTACTAAAAAACCTGTATGGCCTGAGTACTGGAATGTTAAAGATTTGGAAGCAGTTAAAGCCTCTATTCCGTTATCTAAATGGAATGCTCAGTATATGCAAAACCCTACTTCAGAAGAAGGAGCTATTATCAAAAGAGAGTGGTGGATAGATTGGGAAAAAGATTATATTCCTAAACTAGAGCATGTCATACAAAGTTATGACACAGCTTTTATGAAAAAACAAACAGCTGATTATAGTGCTATTACTACCTGGGGTGTGTTTAAAAAAGACGAAGACTCTCCGTTTAGTTTAATATTATTGGATGCTGTAAAAGATAGATACGAGTTTCCCGAACTTAGACGACTCGCAAAAGAACAATATGATTACTGGCAACCTGAATCTGTAATTGTTGAAGCTAAAGCCAGCGGTCTTCCTCTGACGTATGAGCTTAGAAATATGGGTATCCCAGTAGTAAATTTCACTCCATCAAAAGGAAATGATAAACATACCCGTGTAAACGCGGTTGCACCTTTATTTGAATCTGGTATGATATACGCTCCTAAAGAAAAAGATTTTGCACAAGAAGTTATTGAGGAATGTGCAGCTTTTCCTTTCGGCGATCATGATGACCTAGTTGACTCAATGACTCAGGCACTCATGCGATTTCGTCAGGGTGGTTTTTTAATACACCCCGAAGACTATAAAGACGAAGAATTACCAAAAAGACAAAGGACATATTACTAATGAGTAAAATCACAGGCACAGGCGCAGGTATCAAATTTTTAATTTCTGCTTTTAACATGGTTAAAAGAGGAGAGATAAAAAGTTTAGATGAGTTGCTTCAGTTTGCTAAACAAGAATTTGGAGAAATAGATTTAGGTTTTATAGATCAAATTAAAGATACCTTTAAAAAAGGACAAGCTTCAGCAGTTACAGAAAAAAGAACTAAAGACATTATGAAAGGTGATGTAGTCGAAGAAAAAGGACTATCATCATTAATGAAAGAATTAGAAGAAAAAGCAGAAAATTTAAAAAAAACTTTAGATGAAAGTAAAAAATCAACTTTAACTACGCTTGAAGATGCACTTGACGCTGCAACTGGTTTTAGAAGATCTATGGGTTCTAAAGATAAAACTAAACCTTTTAGAACTCCAGACATGCCTTATCAAAAAGAAAATCCAAATTATAGATTACCTGGTGGTAGTATGTATGCAGAAGGTAATTTAAGAACAGCTATAAGACAGTTTTTAAAAAGTGAAATAGAAGCAGGTAATTTAAAAGTAAATGAAACAGATGCATTTAGGGTAAAAGAATATTCTCCAATGATGGAAGATGATCCAATAGATGTATTTAGAAGATACTACGGAGAAGATGCTTTACAGGCTGCAGATGATATGGCTGATGCATTAAAAGAAGGTACATCATTTAAAAACTACGAAGAAATATTTAGAAGAGATATGCCTGAAATAAAAGTTAAATTAGAGGGCGCAGGAGAATATGATTCAATTATAAAAGAAACACAAGAAATTTTAAAGAAAGCACAAGATGATGCAGATTATGCAAAAACTTTAGATGAGTTTGATGTAATTGACAGAAAGAAAAATAGCATGGGTGGAATGAATAGACTCGGTTACGCTGATGGAAATGATGATCCTAAAAAACTAATTAAAAAAATACCGAAGGTTGGTAAAATAGTATCAGGATTAGAATCTTTAAAAGGTGCTATTGGTAAAGTTATGACTAAGTTTGGTGAGGATGCAATCACAACTGCAGACAAAGCACCTACCCCTTCAAAAACTTTAGAGCGAGATATGTTTAAAAAAGCAGAAGAAAGATTTAATAAAACTGATTCTGATATTTATGAAGATAATTTAAAAAATCTAGGAGATCTAGGTGCTCCTAAACTTGCAGAACGATTTAGATTAAAGAGAAAATATCCAGGTATCACTGATGATCTGTTAGATAAAATTTTAGTAGATGATAACATGCAGAGAAAAGCAGAAGTGCTAGCAACCATTGATGAAGCATTTAAGATGATGGAAAAAGGTAAAGGCACTGATGAGATTTTAGACACTATGAAAAATGTAACTAGAACTAAAAACTCCGAAGGCGGATTTAACACAATAGCATTAGATAAAGAATTTACAAAAGTATTCGAGGACGCTAGCTCCAAGAAGCTCGCTGCGAGAGACGAGAAGCAAGCGACGAGGGAAAAGAGATACCGAGAGCTAATTGCTTCAAACAAGTTTCCAGAGTTAAATAATTTTTTTAGAGAAAAAATAATTCCAAGAGTTCAAGCTAATATCGGTGGAGCATTTACAACGGGACAAAGGCAACAAAGAGCTAATCAATCTTATCAAGATTATTTAGCAAGACAACAAACATCAGGTACTGCATTTAGACCAGGACCAGGTAACAACCCTGTAGTTAATTTTCCGACTTTTAATCCACCAACTACAACACCTGCTCCACCAACTACAACACCTGCTCCACCATCAAGCGGAGGCGGAGGAGGAAATACAGGAGGCGGAGGATCAAGACCACCTAGTTATACTCCACCAAATACTGGCGGCGGTGGCTCTGGAGGGGGAAACACTTTTTATGGTAAAGGAAATACAGGGTATAGAGGACCTAAAAGATACTTTACTCCAGGAGGAGGATCTTCGGGAGGAGGATCTTCGGGAGGAGGAAAAACAAAAGCAGGTTTTGATTTTATTAAAAAAGATGGTGATGAAGAAATTTTTGCAGATAAAACTCCAGGAGAATATTACAAAACATTTATGGAAAATTATTATACTAATAGAAATCCATTAGATGAACTTTATGGAGCAATAAGCCCTAATCAAATTTTAACATACGAACAACAAGATAAAGCAAGAGAGCTTGGCGTGTTTGATGATATGTGGGATGCATACACTAATAAATATGAACCTATGTATCAAAAAGCATATAGAGAACGAGATGATTTATTAGGTTTATCTGCAGATGCGTATGGTCAAAGATTTTATGGTTCACAAAAAGGAGCAACAGCTGATGATATGGCTATGTATGATCAATACGGAGATATACAAAATTTAAACCCTGAGTTTTATAATGAAGACGGAAGTTTAAAAATGGTACAAAATCCTCAATCCGGCGTACTTCCAGGTTTTACAAGATTAGACAATCCAAACAGCGTCCCTGGAAACTATGATGAATTTATATACAAAGGTCCAGATGGAAACATATATGGACCAGAAACATATTCAAGAATGGCAGCTTCGGGATCTTATAAAGACTTATATAAAGATTATTATGATTCTAATGAATCAGCAATTAGAAGCGATTTTATTACTGCAAGAGAAGCAGCGGGTCTTGAAGAAGGTAAAAGAGATGAAAAAGATTTCTTGGGCGCAGTAGAATATCTTGGTTATGAAGATGATGAACTAGATAAATTAAGAAATCCATTTGAATCTTTTGAAGATAAAGAAGCTGACTACAAGAAAAAAATAGAAGAGTTTGAAAGTTCAGAAGACTTTAGAAACCCTGACGATGCTATTTTAGATGCTATTGCTAAACAAAAAGGACTAGAAGGACCAGATGCAAAAGAAAATGCAAAAGAAGAATACATAAGAAGATTAGGGGAAGACTACGGTATTAAAAAACCAGAAGAGGATACAAGACAAAATTTAATGCCAGGTGGTGGAGATATGTCTACTACAACTTTACAACAAGTATACAATAATCCATATGTACAAGAAGCTAAAAAGAGTTTAGGTTTTGATAACATAACTGAAAGAAGTAGCACTAAACAAAAGAGAGGTTTTTTGAAAAGTATAAGTGATCTTGCTTCTAAATTTAGATTACCTCTTACAGCGGTAGCTTTTGCTATAGGAGGACCTCAAGGAGCTCAAATGGCTAATAAAGTTCTTGGTGCAAATGAAATGATTAGAAAAGCTCCTAAAGTTATAGATTCATTAAAGACATTTGCCCCTGGAGATGAAAAACCTGATTACTCTGGTCTTATTGAAGGTGTTACAGGGAAAGATTTGAGCGATTTAACTTATGGACTGCCGCAACCTGGTGCATCAAAAGTTGATAATAATAATTTGATTTATGGGCAACCTGATGTTAATACCAATGTAGCATATAATAAAGGAGGGCGTGTGAAATTATATAACGGCGGAATACCAGGATTTACAGAAGCAGAAATTGCACAAAGAAGAAATCAACAGTTAAGGGATTCTCGGGAAAGAAACCGAACATCTTATTCACCTGTTCCTAGTCCTATTGCACCTGGCGGAATACCAGGCGGAAAACCTATTTCAGGAAACCCAAACGGAATTGGTATATTCGATCCACCTTCACTAAACCGTGAACCTCAACCAATAGATCAGATGCCTATGTTACCAGGCGAAGAAGCTCAACCAATAGATCAGATGCCTATGTTACCACCAGATAGACCACCAGCAGAATCACCTTTTCCTGGAACAGGAGCTTATACACCACCTGGCGGCGGAAGAGAAACTGAAGATATCATGAGCGGTTATGATGATTTTATATCAGAAACTTATGGTGATGGTCCTTTTATGTCAACAGCGGATGTTAGATCATACAGATTACCAGATGGTACAATACAACAAGGAAGTTCTACTTCTATGAGTAGATTGAATGCGTATTTAAAATCAATAGGTCAACCACCAGTAACTGATGTACCAATGGATCAGATGCCAACAGAATCACCTTTCCCTGGAACAGGAGCTTATACACCACCTGGCTCTAATAATTTAGAAGGTGTTCCGATGCCACTTGGAATGCCCGGCGAAATGACTGACCCTGTAACAGGGCAACCTCAAGATCCAATGCTTGCAAGATACGGAGTTGCTATGAGTGACTTTGATAAAATGACCATGGATCAACAAGATGATTTACATGAAGCAGTACGTTACACTGAACAGTATGGAAGAGAACCAAATACTCAAGCAATGATATTAAAAGAAAGAGGAATCGATCCAAGTCAATTTAGAAAACCTGATGGCTCTTATGATCGTTTAGCTCTAACACAAAAAACTTTAGAAAGTGGTATTACAGATCTTTTTACTAAAAGTGCAGACCCTGTAAATAGAGCAGATCCAGAAATGGCAGAATATTTTAAAATAGCAGATGCTAAAAAAGATTTAATTCCAGAAGATTTAAGACAAAAATTTATGCCAACGGGAAATGAAAGTTTTAGAGAATTACAAGAATTAGAAAAGAAAGCTTATGCAGCTATGTCCGAGTGGGAAAGTTCAATGGAACAACAGTATTCAAATACTCCGGGACATCCTTTTTACGATCCACCTTACAGAGAAAAACAATATGGTGTTATTGGAGACCCAACTTATACTCCAGGAGAACAAGTAAAACGAGAAATAGAGAGACAAGACTCAAATTTAAATCCATACGATCTTAGTCAGGCGCCTCAGGGTACGTTTGCTTCAGGTGGAAGAGCAGGATTTAAATTTGGTACTATGCTAGAAACTTCTAACCCTAATTTTGGTAGACAGAAAAAAGATAAAAGTCATGAGTTTTTATTAAAGTTATTAAAAAATAAACAAGCTAAACAATTAAATAATAGTTTAAAAAAAATGGTTTCTAAAAGCAGACAGATAAAAGATAAGAGCCCCGAACAAATTGCCAAAGCTATGAAAAAGTTACAACAACTTAAAAGTTTCTATGGCAAGGGATGAACTCAATAAATCAATATAACCAAATGATCGACTCTCTTACAGAGAGGGGATATTACAAAAGAAAAAACTTTGCGATAGGTGGACGCACTAATTTTTCGTATGGAAGTATACCCGAAACACTACAAGATTTAATAACAAATAAAAAAACTACCTACACTAATTTAAGTGACTTAAAAAAAGCAGTTGAAGCTAAAGTAGGGAAAAAGATCGGTGGAAGTTTTTCAAGCACAAATAATATTTATGGTGATTTAATTAAACAATTTAATTTTACATCTCCTATGATTAAAACAAATCAAGGCGATCCCGAAGATTACATATTAAATAAAAAACAAGTAAATGATTTAAAAATAAAATTAGAAAAATTAAATAAAAAATATAATTTATCTGATAAGGGTGTTAAATTTGTAACTAGTACAACAAAACAAGGAAATACTTCTGTAGTCTTATCTTATCAAGCTAATAATTACAGAAATGCAAATCTTAATAAAAGTTCAAGAGCACCGACTGCAAAAGGTATTAAAGAATTAGAAAATGAATTAAAAAATTTTCAAGAAACTGATTTGTATAAAAACTATGACAAATCTGCACAAATGAAAGCAGGAGGAGTTAAATCTTCTATTACTCAATTAGAAAACGCTGGCAGTAAACAACACCTTATTTTTGATTATGTTTTAGATTCTAAAAAAGACGTAACCGTAAAAGACATTGCTAAAAAATTTAAAATAACACAAGAAGCAGCTAAAAAAGATTTATTTAGTTTGTATGAAAATATTTATAAACGAGCAGGAGATTCTGGAGGAGTATTTTTACCAGATGATTTGGATAAGTTAAATAATGTAAGAGACAAATTAAAAAACTCAGATACAGATTTAAGAAAAAACACTGTGTTAAAATTAGTTACTGACGCATATCAAGGGAATGAAGAAAAACTAAAACCTGTGTTAGATAAGGTAAGAAAATTTTATACTCTTCAAGGTAAGTTACCTGATAAGTATCAGAAATTTTTTAAATCAAATTTAGATCACATTATTCCTATGAATTTTTTATCACAAGTAAAAGGTGGTGTTGATCCAATAGATTTAATTAGAGTTAGTCCATTACCTGAATTTTTAAATCAAAGAGCTTTTAAATCTCAATTAGATGATGTGTTTGGAACAGCCATAAAAAACAAAGATAAAGAAACATTAAAAACAATTTCAGAGATACAACAATATTTACCTCAAGAACTTGGTGGCATAACTACTGGAGGTAAAGTAAAAAATTATGTAGTAGAACCCTTAGATCTAAATAGAAGTTTAACTCAACAACAGGCTAAAACTAAGCAAGTTTACAATAGAGTTTTAAAATTTATAGATGATCCAAAAGTAGGAGAACTGTTGCAAAAAATTGGCATAAACCCTGAAACAGCTTTTCAAGCTTTAAGGGGCAGTGGACAATTAATTAGAAAAAATATCCCTGGTTTTTTAAATACATTCAAACAAATATTAAATAGACATCCAGAATTACGTGTTCAGCTTGGCGATGATTTTAGTGAAATAGAAAATCAATATGCATCACTTAATACAGGAACAATGTCTGATGTAAGCCCAGTTAAAAAAGAAAACTCTGTTAGAGAAAATGCACCTGCTATAGCAGGGGGTGCTGCTCTTTTAGGTAGATATGGAAAACCTTTTTTAAAGAATGCTTTTAGAACTGTAGGTTCCCCTGTGGTTTCAGGGGGATTCGCTGTTAATGAAATGATGAGTGAAGATCCTAACATGGCCCTTGCAGGAGCAGAATTACTTTTACCAGAAATTTATAAACAAGCTGGAAACAAAATTCCAAAAGGATTCATTAATAATGTTTTAGGATTACAGGGTATAAAGACTTTAGTTGACAAATATCCAATGTTAAGAAAATTTAAACCTGTTGCAAATTTAATTGCAAAATCTCCTAGAGTAATGACTCCTACGGGTTTAACCTTAATAGCAAAAGATATTTATGATGAGTTTGACAAAACAATAGGTTTTGACCAAAGAGGTCCTTTAACAGAAGAAGAACTATTAGAGATGAGAGAAAAAGAAACTTACATGGGTAGTATTGCAGATGCTTTTGATAAAGCTTATAAAGAAAATACTCCTTTGCCAGGGCAAGAAGGTATAGAAACTTTAAAAGAAAGTTTTGCTGTAGGAGGCCGTGTAGGTTTTGCAGACGGACCAGAAGATCCAAGCAAAAGAAAATTTATGAAAATAATGGGAGGTCTTGCATCCCTTCCTATTGTTGGAAGATTTTTTGATATTGGAACTCAAGCACCAAAAGTAGCTGAAGTAGTTAAAAGAAGCGCTGAAGGTATCCCTGATTTTATAAATGATCTTATTGCTAAAGTTAAATTAAAAGCTGAAGTAACAGGAATGAAATATTTTACAGGTAACAGATCGGATGAATTCAAAGACGTTTATCAAGCAGATAATTATGTTGTTACAGAACAAGGTAATAAAACAATTATTAGAGAAGTAGATCAAGATGGAGATATGCTTTACAAAGAAAATCAAATGGAAATAGATTATGACCCTGAGACCGGAGGCTATACTTATAACGAAGCAAGCGCTAGACCTGATGCAGAAGGCAAGCTTAAAGATGTAGAAGAATACATTGAAGAAGATGATTTAGAAAATATGAGAAAATATACTTATGACGAATAAATACCCTAAATGGCATCTTTTACCACCAAAAGCCGGTCCTACACCTCAAGGCTTGAATATTAATTACAATAATGTTAAAGTAGAAAAACTGGAGAAAATAAATGGCAGAAATAGACAAAGCGCTACCGAACGTAGACGAGACGATAGAAGTCTCTCAAGAAGAAATAGAACAATTACCTGAACCTCAAACAGCCGGTCCAACTAATGTTGTAACCAACGAAGATGGTAGTGTAGATATAAACTTTGAAGAAAATCAAATGGCAGAAATGCCTCAAGACCATTTTGCAAACTTAGCAGATTTTATGGATGACTCTGCATTAGGTGAACTTGGTGCAGACCTAACAGAAAAATATCAAGATTATAAAAATTCAAGAAAAGATTGGGAACAAGCTTACGTAACAGGTTTAGACCTTTTAGGTTTTAAATATAATATGAGGAGTGAACCATTCCAAGGAGCAAGTGGTGCAACTCATCCAGTTTTAGCTGAAGCTGTTACACAGTTTCAAGCTTTAGCTTACAAAGAATTACTTCCTTCAAACGGACCAGTACGAACTCAGATCCTAGGTGCAACTACACCGCAAAAAGAACAACAAGCTGAGAGAGTTAAAGAATTTATGAATTATCAATTAATGGATCAAATGAAAGAATACGAACCTGAGTTTGATTCCATGCTTTTTTATTTACCACTCGCAGGGTCTACATTTAAAAAAGTTTATTTTGATGACTTACTTGGAAGAGCGGTTTCTAAGTTTGTACCTGCAGACGATTTAGTTGTTCCGTATTCGGCTACCTCATTAGACGATGCGGAAGCAATCGTTCACGTAATTAAAACTTCTCAAAATGATTTAAGAAAACAACAAGTATCAGGATTTTACAGAGACATAGAAATTCCTGAACCAGGGGAAGAAGAAGCAAACGCTCTTGAAAGAAAAGAAAGAGAATTAGAAGGTCAACAAAAAACAAGAGACGAAAACATTCATACTCTTTTAGAATTTCACATGGATTTAGATTTAGAAAATTTTGAAGATAAAAATCCACAGACAGGAGAAGAAACAGGAATTAAATTACCATACATTGTAACTATAGAAGAAGGATCACAAGAAATTTTATCTATTAGAAGAAACTACGATCAAATGGATCCTTTAAAGAAAAAGAAACAATACTTTGTACATTTTAAATTTTTGCCAGGACTAGGTTTTTATGGTTTTGGTTTAATACATATGATAGGTGGACTATCAAGAACAGCTACTGCTGCACTAAGACAACTACTAGATGCAGGTACATTATCAAATTTACCTGCAGGATTTAAGCAACGAGGAATTAGAATTAGGGATGATGCACAATCAATTCAACCCGGAGAATTTAGAGATGTAGATGCTCCTGGAGGAAACATTAGAGATTCGTTTATGATGCTTCCATACAAAGAGCCTTCTCAAACTTTATTACAGCTTATGGGTGTCGTAGTACAAGCAGGGCAAAGATTTGCATCTATTGCCGACATGCAGGTAGGAGAGGGAAATCAGCAAGCCGCGGTGGGTACGACAGTCGCCTTGCTTGAAAGAGGAAGTCGAACAATGTCTGCGATTCATAAAAGAATCTATGCAGCATTAAAACAAGAATTTAAATTACTAGCAAAAGTATTTGCTACATATCTACCACCAGAATATCCTTATGATGTTGTAGGTGGTCAGAAACAAATCAAAGCCATGGACTTTGATGACAGAGTTGACATATTGCCAGTTGCTGATCCAAATATTTTCTCACAGGCTCAAAGAATATCTTTAGCGCAAACTGAATTACAACTGGCAATGTCTAATCCTCAAATTCACAATACATATAATGTATATAGAAACATGTATGAAGCATTAGGGGTAAAAGACATTGATAAGATATTGGTTGCACCACAACCACCACAACCAAAAGATCCAGCGTTAGAACATATTGATGCGATGGGATCAAAACCATTCCAAGCTTTCCCTGGACAAGATCATAGAGCACACATGGAAGCACACTTAGATTTTATGGCAACTAATTTAGCTAGAAATAATCCGATGATATTAGCTTCATTAGAAAAAAATATTTTTGAACATATTTCTTTAATGGCTCAAGAACAAACTGAAGTAGAATTTACACAAGAAATTCAACAAATTACTGCTATGCAACAAAATCCACAAGCGATGCAAGATCCACAAATGCAACAACAGATGAAACAGTTTACTGAAAAGTTTGAAGCTAGAAAAGCTGTGTTAATTGCAGACATGACAGGTGAATTTTTGAAAGAAGAAAAAGAAATAACAGATCAAATGGAAAATGATCCACTTACAAAAATAAAACAAAGAGAGTTAGACTTAAGAGCACAAGAAAATCAACGTAGAAAAGACTATGAAGAAGCTAGAATACAAATTGATAGAACAAAAGCAGTTATGAACCAAGCTAGTGACGATGAAAGACTTGCTCAAAACGAAAAATTAGCTAAATTAAGGGCTCAAACTTCTTTAGAAAAAACTTTATTACAAAATACGTTAAAAAAAGATGACTAAAGCTTGGACAAAGAGTTTATTTTGCGATAACACTAAAAAAACTAAGAAAAAATAAGGAGTTTTATGAAAAAAGAACCAAAAATTTCGAAATTTTTAGCAGCTGACTTAAATAAAGATGGTTATGCTAAAGGTGGTAAAGAAATTAAAGCTACGGATCCTTTTACATCTCAAACTGTTACAGTTAGAGGTACAAAAGCGATTAGAGCTGAAAAAAAACCTGTAAAAGCTACTTGGTATTAATCAATGTGGTTATCGGCAATTAAATTAGCCGTTTCTGCTGGCAGCAAAATTTATGCTAACAAGCAGAGAACGAAAATAGCTATGTCAGATGCGCAATTAATGCACGCATCTCGTATGGCCGAAGGTAAGGAAGCTTACCAGGGAAAATTATTAGAAGCTCGTCAGTCAGATTGGAAGGACGAGGCAGTTTTGATAATTTTAAGTTTGCCCGTGTTGGTGCTGGCCTGGGCAGTCGTATCGGATGATCCGACCGCAATGGACAAAGTCAAATTGTTTTTTGACATGTTCTCACAGCTCCCGTCATGGTTCACCAATTTGTGGATCCTTGTCGTGGCGAGCATATATGGTATAAAGGGTACACAAATATTTAGAAACGGAGGAAAAAAATGAGACAAAATGGAATAAGATCAGGTGTTAGATTTCCGTATGGAGAAGCAACTGGCATGAAAAAAGGTGGTTCTGCTAAAAAGAAAAAACAGGGCTACAAAGATAGAAAAGATGAGTCAATCGCTATGAGAGTTAAGAAAAAAAGAACTGCGAAACAATTAAAAGATTCTGCTAACGAATCATATGGTAAATTTGGTTCTAAAGCTAAAAAATCTGGAAAGATAAATAAATAATGCCCGGAATGAGAAAAATGATGATGATGAAGAAAGGTGGAAAAGCTAAAAAGAAAAGTAAATTTCCAGATCACTCAGGTGATGGTAAAATTACTAAAAAAGATATCTTAATGGCAAAAGGAATAATTCCTAAAAAGAAAAAAATAAAGAAAGGAAAAGCATAATGGCTAAAGATACACATAAAACTAAAGACGGACGTACGGTTAAAAAAGGTTTGTATTATTATATGAACAAAGCCAAAAAATCCGGCAAAAGCAGACCAGGTAAAGGCACTGTTACAGATAAAGCTTTAAAAAGATCTGCAAAGACAGCTAAAAAACCAACTAAAAAAGCGTAATGGCCGAAAACTCTATAAGAAAAACTACCGGTAAAGGTGGTAATTATAGAAAGACTAAATCTGGAGCAGGTATGACTAAGAAGGGTGTCGCTGCTTACAGAAAAGCAAACCCTGGAAGTAAATTAAAAACAGCCGTGACTGGTAAAGTGAAACCAGGATCAAAAGCTGCAAATCGACGTAAGTCGTACTGTGCACGTAGTGCAGGTCAACTTAAAAGATCTTCAGCAAAAACTCGTAATGATCCTAATTCTCGTATCCGTCAGGCGCGTAGAAGATGGAAATGCTAGACAGATTAATATATACTTTTCTTGGTTTTTTAGATCACGCTATCGCGTTTATTGAAACGTATATTATTAGATCAACTGAATGGTGTTGGAAATCAAGAGTTAAAATTCTACATAAAAGGAGAAAGAAAAATGAGAAGATCTATACTAGACGCTCTCAAAGCTAGATACGAAGCTGAGATAGCTGAAGCAGATGCAACAGCAAATATATACCTAGAAAATTCTGTAGGTATTGGTGAGCATCCTCAACACATAGAGGAAGTAAATAAACAAGTAGAAAAAATTGCTAATGCAAAAGAAAAACTTGGTGTTTTAGATGAACTTGAACCAGAGAAAGGAACACAATTATAATGGATGATTTAATTATAATAAACAAACTTCAAAGATTGTTAAAAACTAATTATGAAACCATAGGTGAAAACATAATGTCTGGCGGGGTTGACAACATGGAGAAATACAAGTATCTACTTGGACAAGCACATGCAACACAAATAATATTACAGGAAATCTCTAACCTGCTAAATAAGAAGGAGCAAAATGATGAGTCAGGAACAGTCGTCGAGTTCGGAAACACCGAAAGTAAAACTCGCACTTGAAGAAAAATATAAAGAACAAGATATAAAAGAACAGAACGAAAGAGTCGATCACACAAATGTTGAAAAGGTAGTTGACGATTTACCCACACCTTCAGGATGGAGGATGTTAGTTTTACCTTTTACCCCAAAAGAAAAAACAAAAGGTGGTTTATTAATTGCACAAGAAACTTTAGATAAGTTACGTATTGCAGTTAACTGCGGTTATGTTTTAAAAATGGGACCACTAGCTTATAAAGATCAAGAAAAATTTAAGACTGGTCCTTGGTGTAAAGAAAAAGATTGGGTTATCTTTGCAAGATATGCGGGATCGCGTCTGCCTATTAAAGGTGGAGAAGTAAGAATTTTAAACGATGATGAAGTTTTAGGAACTATTTCAGATCCTGAATCAATTCTTCATTATATTTAAATAACATAGAAGGAGGAACACTATGCCAGAAACAAATAAAGATATGGTAGATATAGACACTTCTGGACCAGGAGCTGAAGTTGAATTAGAAAGCCCTAAGGTTGAAGAAGTTGAGTCTAAAGAACAAACAATAGAGGTTGAACAAGAACAACCCATAGAGAAAAAAGTTGAAAAGAAAGATGATGAGAAAGATGAATTAGAAGACTACAGCGATGGAGTCAAAAGAAGAATAAATAAACTAACTAAAAAAATGAGGGAAGCTGAAAGACAAAAAGAAGAAGCTATCGAATATGCAAGAACGATGAAAGACTCTTCTGATAAGTTAAAAAAACAGTACTCTAATTTAAGAACAGGTAGTTTAAGAGACAAAGAAGAAAAAATAAGTTCTTCTTTAAAAGCTGCTTATGCAACTTTATCTGCTGCAAGAGAAGCAAATGATTTAGCTTCTGAAGTACAAGCTCAAAAAGAAATAGCTAAACTTGGTTATGAAGAAGCTAGATTAATTGAGCAAAAAGAATACGTAGCACAGAACCCTGTAAACCAAAGAGAGGTTAATATAGCTCCAAATAGAGCTGCGCCTTCTCAGGACCCTGATCCTAAAGCACAAGATTGGGCATCCAATAATAAATGGTTTGGCAAGGATACTGCTATGACTTATACGGCTTTTGATCTTCATACTAAATTAGTGGATGAAGAAGGGTATGACCCTCAATCTAATGAATATTATTCTGAGATTGACAAAAGAATAAGACTTGAATTCCCCCAAAAATTTGATACAAAAGAAGAAAGGGAATCGACAAAACCTACACAGACAGTTGCTTCGGCAAGAAGAAGTGTAAAATCAAGTCGCAAAAGCGTCAGACTCACACCGACGGAAGTAGCAATTGCTAAAAAATTAGGTGTGCCACTAGAAGAATATGCAAAACATAAAAACACGGAGGTATAGCATATGACAAAAGATGAAATAAATAAGACCCCTCGTGCCAGTCAGTCAAGGGTAAAACAAAAAAGACCTACGACATGGACTCCCCCATCTTCTTTAGATGCACCACCTGCGCCAGATGGTTATAAACATCGATGGATTAGAACGGAAGTTTTAGGATTTGATGATACTAAAAACATGGCAGGAAAAATTAGATCGGGTTATGAGTTAGTTAGATCTGACGAATATCCAGAATCAGATTTTCCAACTATGAACGAAGGAAAATACGCAGGAGTGATCGGAGTTGGTGGCCTTGTGCTAGCAAGGATACCGGAAGAGGTTGCAGCATCAAGAGCTGAGTACTTTAAAAGACAAACTCAGGATCGTAATGATGCTATTAATAACGACCTTATGAAGGAACAGCACCCAAGTATGCCAATCAATCAAGAGAGGCAGACTCGTGTAACTTTTGGTGGTACGAAGAAAAGTTAATTTTTTAACAATTCCTATCCATTAATTTAAATTAATAGTAATAAGGAGAAAAACTATGGCTAACACACAAACGGAAGGATTCGGATTAAGAATGACTGAAAGACTGGGAAATACTCCAGCTACTTCAGGTCAGTCTGCATATCCGATCAAGTCAAATCCAGGTGTAGGTATCTATAAAGGAAACCCTGTTTCATTCCAAGATGGTTCTGGGGATGAAGGTTACCTTCAAGATATGAGTTTTGCTACTACAGATGATACTGGTGCAGGTGGACAATCGTATAACAATACGACTCAACCTTTACTAGTAGGTGTATTCAATGGTATTTTTTATGTTGATAATACAACTAAAAAACCAAGATTCACTAATTTTGTAGATGCTGGAACGTTATTTGGAACTGACTATAATACAGGAAGTGCTGATGGCACAGGTTTTATTAATGATGACCCTTCACAGGAATACATTGTAAAAACTGACGCTGCAGCGCCAATTACTGATAACGGTAAAAACTTTAATGTAACTAGTTTCACTGCTACAGATAACAAAAGCGGTCAATCTACTGTTAAACTACATTGTACTGGTGGCGGAGCCGCTACTAAAATGTGGAAAATGGTAAGATCAGCTCAAGTTCCTGATAACAATGACAGATCAGCAGCTAATGTTGATATGATAGTTGCATATAACCCAGCTAGTAACATATACTTAAAATAGGAAGAATAGGAGAATAAATTATGGCTATATCAAGAGCACAACTAGTAAAAGAGCTAGAGCCAGGTTTGAATGCACTATTCGGCTTGGAATATAAAAACTACGACAATGAACACGCTGAGATTTTTGACATTGAATCTTCAGAAAGAGCCTTCGAAGAAGAAGTAATGCTTTCTGGATTTGGAAATGCACAAGTTAAAGCGGAAGGTCAAGGTGTATCGTTTGACGATGCTCAAGAGACTTTCACTGCAAGGTACACAAACGAAACAATCGCCCTTGCATTTGCTATTACAGAAGAAGCTATCGAAGATAACTTGTATGACAGACTTGCGTCTAGATATACAAAAGCGTTAGCAAGATCTATGGCAAACACTAAACAAGTTAAAGGTGCAAATGTATTAAATAACGCATTTGATAACTCTTTCTTAGGTGGTGATGGTAAAGAGCTTTGCGCAACTGATCACCCTACTTTAGCGGGAACATTCTCTAATGAGTTGAATGTATCTGCAGATCTTAACGAAACTTCACTAGAACAATCGTTAATTGATATTGCAGCTTTCACTGATGAGAGAGGTTTAAAAATTGCAGCAAGAGGGACTAAAATGATTATTCCATCTGCGCTTCAATTTACTGCTGAAAGACTAATGGAGTCTAAAGGTAGAACTGGAACAGCTGATAATGATATCAATGCAATCGTATCTAAAGGTATGATTCCTCAAGGTTATGTAGTAAACCACTACTTAACTGATGATGATGCATATTTCATTAAAACAGATGTTCCTAACGGTCTAAAAATGTTTAATAGATCACCTATCAAAACTTCAATGGAAGGTGATTTTGACACTGGAAACGTAAGATACAAAGCTAGAGAGAGATATTCTTTTGGATTCTCAGACCCTAGAGGTATTTTTGGTTCTACAGGAACACCGTAAGTCTTAATCGTAAAAATCTTAAAAGGGGCCTTTTATGGCCCCTTTTTTTATGTTAGAAAGGAAAATACAAATGAAAAAACTTATCATAAATATCTGGGCATATAATCATCACACTACATTTACTGTAGAATCAGAAGATAACTCAGAATCAGTCGAAAAAGCTATACTTGACAAACTAGGAGAAAAAAGTATAATTTGGGAAAATCTTGGAAACTCTTATAGTGACCGGATGAATAGAATAACTTATGAGGAAGTTATAAAAGATGATAGACAACCATCTGAAGGAACTTTACAAGCAAAAGAAAGTTCTGGATCTCAAATGGGAGCAGGAGCATCTTAACCAAGGTAGATATACCTTAGACATGGTTAAAATAGACCATAAAGTTAAGGAGCTTATTAATCATATCAAAATGGCTGAAGCTAAAAAAGCCCATTTAGATAATAAGATTAACGAAGTTGCACCCCAAGTTTCTGTAGCCACTTAACAAAAAGCTACATTGTTGGAAAAAATCCACTCCACACTGTAGGCTCTCTTGCACTCTAGTTAAAAATAATGTATAAATATCTCACTATACATAAAATTGGATATCGACGCGTATAGTCGACGGCCTAGAGACGGTATTCAAATAACTAGGAGGAAAATAACATGGCAAACACAACGTTTTCGGGACCGGTCATTTCAAAAAATGGCTTTATAAACACAGGTCCTGGTATGACTGTTAGCTTAACAGCTGACACTTCACTAACAGTAAAATCTCATGCAGGAAGAATATTACTTTGCAATGATGCAGATGGTGTATTTACTTTACCATCAATCAATGTAAACGCTAATGGAAAGACTTCAGGAGATACTGATTACAACAATCTAAACAATATCGGTGCAAGTTTTTATTTTTATGTAGAAACTTTAGCAACTGCTATTAAAATAACAACTGACGGAACAGATAAGTTCAAAGGCGCAGCAATGGTTGCGGTAGATGATGGAGCTAAAAAAGCTTTTATCCCTGCTGCTCTTAATGATGCTATAGACTTAAATGGAACTACTAAAGGTGGTTTAGTTGGCAGCGTTATACAAGTTACTGCAATAGATACAAATTCGTATTTAGTGCATAACACATTACTATTAGGTTCAGGAACAATTGTAACACCTTTCGGTAATTAATAAGTTATAACGGGCTTTACTAGACTTTATAGATAAAATACTTTTATAACTTAGAGCTGGTAAGGTCCCAAATGGAAGCTCTATGAAAACAACATTTACAGGACCAGTCAGAGTCGGAAAAGGCAAAGTAAAAGGAGAACTTCGTTTAGGTGATGCGGATAACACGCATTATGTAGGCTTCGCGTCTCCCGCTACAGTTACGTCTAATCTCGTATGGAATCTCCCTGCAACGGATGGATCGGCTAATCAGATATTAAAAACTGATGGCTCAGGAAATCTTGGGTGGGCAACTGATTCCACAGGATCTGTTGGTGGAACTAATGGACAGGTACAGTTTAATAACTCAGGTGCTTTCGGAGGCATTGCTGAGGGTACTAGCGGCCAGGTATTAACTTCCAACGGCTCTGGAACTTCAGCTACATTCCAAGATGCACCAGGAGCAGGTGGATCAGTTCACGAATGGTCTGCTGCAAAAACTGCAGACTTTACAGCCACTATAGGAAAAGGTTTCCCTGTAAACACAACTTCAGGAGCGGTTATAGTAACATTACCGGCAAGTGCTGCTTTAGGTAATGAAGTAGCTATAATAGATTACGCTGGAACGGCTGCAACGAATAATATTACCGTTAATAGAAACGGTCATAAGATTCAAGGAGCTGCTTCTAATTTAGTCGTAAGTACAGACAGAGCTGCTTTTACGTTAGTTTATATAGATGCAACACAAGGATGGTTGTTGCGAGAAGTTTAAAAATTTGGTATTAAATAATAAATAGGAGAAAAATATGACATCATTTTCAAGTGATCAAACAACATTAAACCTAGCTACAATAGGTGCTGATACCCTTGCAAGAGCAGGTAGAGCTAGAGTTACATCTATTCAAGCTAAAGGAATAGCAAGTGCTACTTTGTTGTTGTACGATGCAGCAACGGCAGGAGCAGCGGCAGCAGGAAATTTAAAAGCAACATATAATTTTGGAACTGAAGGACTAGAAGTTTATGTCCCGGGTTCTGGAATATTATTTACAAATGGAATTGTTTACAATTTAGCTGGAGCTAGCGGAAGCGCAACTGTAACTATTACAGGAGCTTAGTCTAATGGCTAACACAACCTCAGGAACAGCAACCTTTGGAAAAGGTTTTTCTATATCAGATATAGTAGAAGAATCTTTTGAAAGAATTGGCATGAGCGGGGTAAGTGGTTACCAGTTAAAAAGTGCTAGAACTTCATTAAATATCATGTTTCAAGAATGGGCCAACAGAGGTCTTCATTATTGGGAAATAGCAAATAATAATTTAACATTAGTTGATGGTAAAAATGTTTATACAATGTATAGATCAGCCTCTGACGGAACTTCAGATGCAACAGCTATTTATGGTGTAGAAGATGTATTAGAAGCGTCATATAGAAATGCACAAAGTGTAGACTTTCCGTTAACAAAAGTTGGTAGAGCTGAGTATCAATCTTTTGCATCTAAAACTTCTAAAGGAACTCCAACACAATATTTTGTACAAAGATTTATAGATAAGATAACAATAACTTTATTTTTAACTCCAGGTGCAACAGAAGCTGGAAATTTTATTAATTATTATTATGCTAAAAGAATTGAAGATGCAGGTGCTTACACTAATGCTGCAGATGTACCTTATAGATTTATACCTTGTATGGTAGCAGGACTAGCTTATTATTTAGCTCAAAAATACCAACCAGAAAGAATAGGTCCATTAAAAGCCATGTACGAAGAAGAATTATTAAGAGCATTACAACAAGACGGTTCTCCAGCGAGTACGTTTATAACTCCGAGAACATATTACCCTAATATATAACTATGACTAATTTATCTAAAGGTAGTAGAGCCCTAGCAATTTCAGACAGATCAGGGATGCAATTTCCATATAAAGAAATGGTTAAAGAATGGAATGGAGCCTTTGTTCATGTATCAGAGTATGAACCAAAACAACCTCAATTAGATCCTATTAACACTCCAGGTGATCCACAAGGTTTACAAAATGCTAGACCTGATAGAACAGAACCACCTACATTTGATATTTTACCTGATAATCCTTTTAGTTCAACTGCAGGATCTGCTGTTATTAGTGTTTGGTCACCGAATATAAACTATAGTAATGGAGATTATGTAAGATTTTCAGACATAAAAAGCGGTGTATCTGATGTTCCAGTTAGTGCTATTCAACTAGCTAGTACATTAAATGGAGCCATTAATGCAACTCAAACTACAATACCTGTAACTAATTTAACTTATTTTCCTACTACAGGTTATGTTATGATAGAAAAAATTAATCCAACTACAAAATTATTTCAAAACGAAACTATTTTTTATAATGGTATTATAGGTGGAGTTTTACAAAACTGCGTAAGAGGAACAGCAGCACCTTTTAGAGGAGTTACACCATCTAATACAACAGCAAGTACACACGAAAATGGAGCTAATATATATGGCTCATTTAGCATTACTTTAGTACCAACAGTAGTGCCAAATCCAGGTGTACCTTCTACAAAAACAGTGTATAATAGTTTTACATTTACAGCTGCGGGAGTAGTAGCAGCAACAGCACAGGGAGGAGGATTTCAATGCTCGGCAGGGCCAATAGTATTGAAACCATAGTATGAATTACGGAGAATTAAAAACAAATATTAGAAGTTATACAGAAGTGGATAACACTGTTCTAACTGATGCTATATTAGCTGTTATAACTAAAAACGCAGAAAATAGAATTTTTAGAGATTGTGATTCAGACGCTAATAGATTTTACGATACTGTAAGCACAATTACAGCAAATAGATTAGTTACAGTTCCAACCAATACTCTTTTAATTAGATACATTAACGTTAAAGATAACTCCGTAGCTCCTGCTGAACAAGTTTTTTTAGATTATAGAGACGTATCTTTTATGGCAGAGTTTTATAATACTCCTTCTCAAGGAACAGCTATTCCTAAATATTATTCTAATTATGATGCTACTCAAATTGTTTTAGCTCCTACACCAAATGCAGTATATGAGTTAACAATAGCTTATGAGAAAAAACCAGTTTCTTTAACGGGTGGAGATGCTAATACAAGTTATGTCTCAGTTAATTATGAAGATTTAATTTTATATGCATGTCTTGCAGAAACATATGGATATTTAAAAGGTCCAGCAGATTTACAACAATTGTACGAACAATCTTACCAAAGAGCTCTAGCAAGTTACGCAATTGAGCAACAAGGTAGAAGAAGAAGAGACGAATATACAGATGGTGTAATTAGAACTAGATTAAATTCACCAACTCCAAGGTCTGAATAATATTGAAGAAAAACAAAAAATAAGGTAAAAGAAAATTATGGCATCATCATACTCAAACGATATTAAACTAGAACTAATGACTACAGGCGAAAAAGCCGGTCAATGGGGAACAATAACTAATACTAATTTACAGATATTAGAACAAGCATCTACTGGATATTTATCTTTAGCTGTAGGTGGAGCAGACGTTAATTTAGTCTTAACTGATGGTGTGACAGCAAATGGTAAAAATATATTTTTTGAATTAACTGGTACTTTAACAGGTAACAGAGTAGTAACTATGCCAGATTCTTCTGAAAGAGTTTTTATAGTAAAAGACACTACAACTAGATCATCTTCTCATTATTCACTAACTGTTAAAACAGTTTCAGGAACTGGTGTTATTATTCCTGTGGGAGCAACAGCTCAAGTGTTTTCTAATGGAACAAATATTTCTTTAGGTCTATTAACAAAAGGTTATTATTCAATAAGTTCAGCTTATACTGCAACTTCTGGTGATCAAGTAATTGTAGATACTTCCTCAGGTGTTGTTACATTAACATTACCTTTATCTCCTTCAATTGGAGATGAAGTTACTATTATCGATGGCTTAGGTAGTTTTGCTACTAATAATCTAACAGTAGGAAGAAATGGTTCTAATATTAACGGTGCAGGTTCTAACTTAACAGTTTCTGCAAATGGTTCTGCTTTTACGTTAGTTTTTCTTAACGCTACTAGAGGTTGGGCTTATAAAGATAAGGTTTAGGAGTTTTAATGCCCCTTAATACTTTTAAAATAAAACCAGGTTTTGACAAACAAAACAGTGAAGTTGGCGCTGTTGCAAGATGGGTTGGTGGAGATAATATACGATTTAGGTATGGTCTTTCAGAAAAAGTTGGGGGATGGTCTGCTTTAGGTTCTACAACACTAAGTGGAGTTTCAAGAAAACTTTTTCCTTTTAGAGGTAACGATGGCAATAAATATTTAGCAATAGGAATGGATAAGTTTTTACTTATTTATTTTGAAGACAATTTTTATGACATTACACCTTACAGAACAAGTGGGTATCCAGCAACAATTGATGAATTTGCATTAAGTACTTTTACAACTGTTTCAGGTTCTAATTCAGTTACAATTACAACTACTTCAACAAACAGGCTTTCAGTAGGAGATATAATTGAATTTGAAAATGTAAATTTACCTGGAGGTACAGGATACTCAAACTCAGATTTTGAAGATAAATTATATGAAGTAAAAACAATTACATCAGCAACACAGTTTATAGTTCAACCCACAGCAAACGCTTCTGGTAACGTAGGACCAAGTGGAAGTTGTTCTGTTCTTCCTTTAGAAACAGTTGGAAATCAAATACAACAACTATCTTTTGGTTGGAGTACTGGTGTATGGGGAGGATCAAATAATTGGGGTCAAGCAGCTAGTACAAATGGTGTAAACACACCTCCTGCAATTTGGTCCTTATCAAGTTATGGTCAAGTTTTAGTTGCAACAATTTTAAATGGTAAAACATTTACCTGGAACCCCGCTGCTGGTAACCCGTTGGGGACACGAGCGTCTATTGACACTGCAGGTTTTGAAACAACTTCTAATCCTACACAATCAAGATTAACCTTAGTATCACCTACTACACGTCATTTAATTCACTTAGGAACTGAAACAACTGTTGGAACACCATCTACACAAGATAATATGTTTGTAAGATTTTCTTCTCAAGAAGAAATAAATAATTATTTAATTACTGCAAGTAACTCAGCAGGTTCGCAAAGAATTCAAGATGGTACTAAAATTATGGGAGCTATAAAATCCAAAGAAGCTATATTAATTTGGACTGATAATGCATTATATATTATGAGACACATAGGTGCTCCGTTTGTTTTTGGTTTTGAACAGATAGGAACTAATTGTGGATTAATAGGACAAAACGCTGTTGTAGAAGTTGATGGTGTTGCTTATTGGATGAGTGATAAAGGTTTTTTTGCTTATGACGGTTCTGTTAAAACATTAGATTGTATGGTTGAAGATTATGTTTATGACGACATAGATTTAACTCAAGGACAACAAATACACGGAGGTGTTAATAATTTATACACAGAGGTTAGATGGGATTATCCAGCTTCTGCTTCAAACTATAATAATAGATATGTAGTACTTAATTTTGCTGAATCTAAATCTGTCCCTGGCGGTGTTTGGTATACAGGGAATACTGCTAGAACTTCTTGGAGTGATGCAAACGTATTTAATAAACCTTTTGGAACTTCTTTTACTCCTGCAACTAATGGAGCTTTTCCAATAGTAATAGGAGAAACAGCTGCACCAAATGGTTATGGAAACTCTACTTTATTTCAACATGAAGTAGGAACTGATCAAGTCAATGCAGACGCTTCTGTTACAGCTATTACATCTAATATAGAGTCTTTTGATTTTGATATAACAAGTCCAGAACTTGGTAATGGAGAAGTCTTTTTAGCATTAAGAAGATTTATACCTGATTTTAAAACATTAACTGGAAACGTTAAAGTAAATTTAAATTTAAAAAACTATCCAGCTGACTCAGCTTCTTCTTCAACATACAGTCCGTTTACAGTTAGCTCAACTACTACAAAAGTAGATACAAGAGCACGTGGTAGATTTTTAAGTATTAAAATTCAAAATGATGCTGCAGGTCAAACGTGGAGATACGGAACTTTGCGTATTGATGTTCAACCGGATGGAAGAAGATAATGGCTATAACAGTTAGAGTACCAGATCCAAACGAACAATATAATGTTGGAAATCAAAGACAGATTGTAAGAGCTGTTAATGATGTAATTAATCAAATCAATGCTCAGTATAAACCTGAAGGTGATACGTTTTCTGAAATTGAACAGCTATCTTATTTTTTAGGGTATGCTCCATCTACGTCTAGTGGACCAGAAATTAGAGCAGGCGGTATAATTTATGAAAACATATCTCTTGTTTCTGGACAAGTAGTAGAAGTTACTAGAGACAACCAAGGATATATTTTACCAGATATGAGTACTTTTTTAGATTTTGCTGTATTTACTTTACCTACACCTAGTAAAAGTGGTTTTAAAGTTGCTTTTGTAGGGACAGGAGGGGTTAATCCTGCTAGTATAGATCCTGGTACAAATCTTATTGATGGTGTTGGAGGACTTAATTTTGCACTTCCAATAGGAGCTCAAACCCTAGTTTGGGACACTGTAACGTCAAGCTGGTGGACAATAGCAAGAGTATAAATTATGGCTACAAGTTTTAAAAATATGCCCTACGACATTAACACTTTTGAGAAAAGTGTTTATGGGGTTCCAACAGATTCTCACTCTATTGTAAATGCTTTTTATGTAGGTAATTTTAATAATGGTGGTCTTACTATTACAGTTGAAGTTAAAGTTACAACTGATGGAACAAGACCTTATGTATCAAATAGCACTAATGTTTTTAGTACAACTTTAGATGGAGGTCAGTATTTAAATTTACTAACGGGGCCTTTAGTGTTAGAAGGTGGGGATAGTTTAGTTTTTACTACTAATACAACAGGAAGAGTAGAAGGAACTGTGGCTGCAATGCAGGTAAATAGAGAAGATCAAGAAACAACACCGACCGGTTCGGTGTAAATTTACACTTGATATTTGTGTTATTTTTGAGATAATACACTTATCAAAATTTCAGGATTAAATGCCTGCTTAAAATCAATATTATTAGGAAAAATTATGAGTAATTATCACGTATTAAAAAACGCTTCGTTAACTGCTTTAAATGCAAATGAAAACGTTATTGTAATAGGTTCAGGAGCAGGTGGAGTAATAGGAGAAAATAATTTTTCTATAGGTAAAAATTCATTAACAGCAGCTAATGGCGCTGTTAGAAATATAGCAATTGGAAACAATTCTTTATATTCAAACGTAACTACAAATAACTTAACAGCTATTGGATATCAAGCGATGTATAGTAATACATCTGGAGCAGGTAATATCGCTGTTGGTTATGAAGCAATGTATTCAAATGTGTCAGGTAATTTTAACACAGCAATGGGTTATCAAGCTGGTTATAGTCTTACAAGTGAGTTAGCATCTTATAATACAGCTCATGGTTATCAAGCTCTTTACAACACTACAACAGGTGAAAAAAACACAGCGATTGGTTACCATTCAATGTATTCAAACACAACCGGTGAATACAATGCAGCAATTGGTACAGATAGTTTAAGAGCAAACACAACTGGAGAACAGAACGTAGCTTTAGGACACAACTCACTTTATAATAATACATTTGGTTTTGGTCAAGTTGCTGGTGGATTTAGATCTTTATTTGAAAACACAACAGGTAACTATAATACAGGAATGGGTGCTTATTGTTTAGAAAATAACACTACCGGGTCTTTTAACGTCGCTGTAGGTTATGAAGCTCTTCAAGATAATGTTACTAATTTTAACGTAGCTATGGGTTATCAAGCCGGTAAGAAAACTACTAGTGGTGCTCAAAACGTAGCTGTTGGTTACCAAGTTTTATATTCTAACACTACAGGAGAAAAAAATGTAGCTATTGGTCATTTAGCTTTATACACAAATACAACAGGACGAATGAATGTTGCTATAGGTGCTGGCGCAATGGAAAAAAATACTAAAGGAGCCTTTAATATAGCTATGGGTGAACAAGTTCTGTATAAAAATACAGAAGGTAATTTTAACGTAGCTTTAGGTCAAAACGCATTATATGATAGTACAACTGCTTCTTTCAATGTAGCTATATCAAACCAAGCTTTAAGATTTAATACAACAGGGCAATATAACGTTGCTATTGGTTATCAATCTTTATACTCTAACACTACAGCTAATTATAATATTGGACTAGGTTATAGATCTTTATATAGTAATACAGTAGGACAATATAACGTAGGTATGGGTTATGAATCTTTATTTTCTAACACTACAGGGCAAACTAATGTCGGTATTGGGTATCAAACTCTTTATAGTAACACTACAGGGCAAACTAATGTCGGTATTGGGTATCAAGTTTTAAAATTTAATACAAGTGGACAAAGAAATACTGGTGTTGGAGATTCCGCTTTAGAACAAAACACCACTGGAGAAAAAAATGTAGCCGTTGGAACATTTGCTTTAAGGAATAACACTTCTGGAAAAAACAATGTAGCAGTTGGTCCATCCGCTTTAGAACTTAACACTACTGGTTCTCAAAATGTAGCACTAGGTGAAAGCTCTATGGAAACAAACACTATTGGAATTAGAAACGTAGCGCTTGGTCTCTTTAGTTTAGGAGCTAATACAACAGGTTCTTATAATATTGGTATAGGGCTAGATAGTTTAAGAAATAATACAACAGGTCAATATAATGTAGCTATAGGGTATGAAGCTTTAAAAACGAGTGTCACTACTCAATACAACATAGCAATGGGGTATGAAGCAGCTAAAGGAATTCTTTCGGATGGAAACGTAGTTATTGGATACAGAGCTGCTGTTAGTGCTATGGGCGACGTTAATAAAGATAAAAACGTTGTTATTGGTTATGAAGCTAATACAAATGGAACTAATACAGATTCAGCAGTAATTATTGGATATCAAGCAGGACAATATTCTAGCGCTGCTAAAAACGTTCTTATAGGAGATAGAACAGGTTTTTATGTAGCAGGAGACAATAACGTTGCAATAGGTGTACAAGCTATGCAATCAGCTTCAGGTGCAACCGGTGCAAACAATGTAGCTATAGGAGTAGACACTTTATTTTTAAACACTTCTGGATCATCTAATGTTGCAATAGGACCATCTACTTTAAGAGATAATACATCAGGAAAACAAAATGTTGGTATTGGAAACGTTGCTCTTTATGAAAACATAACAGGGAGTGATAACATTGCGATAGGACACAATGCAATGAGATTTAATACAACAGGTGGTTCTAATATTGGTATTGGTACTCAAGCTTTATATTCTAATACTACAGGAGAATTTAATGCTGCAGTGGGTTACCAAACTTTATATTCTAACACTACAGGAAAACAAAACGTAGCTATAGGTTTTGAGTCTTTATATTCAAATACTAATGGACTTCAAAACGTATCAGTTGGTTACAAAAATTTACGAGCAAACACAACAGGAAGTGAGAACGTTGCTGTTGGTTATGAAACTTTACTTTCTAACACAACAGGACATAGAAATGTTGCTGTTGGTAATCAGTCTTTATATTATAATGTTACAGGAGCATTTAATGTTGCAATAGGTAAACAAGCTTTATTTCAAAACAAAACTTCTAATAATATAGGTATTGGTTTTGAAGCTTTACAAGACAATACTACTGGACGATATAACGTAGCAGTAGGAGATAGAGCATTAACTACTAATACTACGGGGCAATATAATGTAGGTCTTGGTTATGAAACTTTAACAAGCAACACCACTGGAAATTATAATGTTGCAGTTGGTTTTCAAGCTTTAACCAATAACACTACAGCAGAATTTAATGTTGGAATTGGATTTTATGCTTTACTTAATAATACTACAGGTGAAAATAATGTTGCTGTTGGTTACAATGCTTTAAAAGAAAATACAATCGGGCAAGGTAATGTTGCAGTTGGTTATCAAGCTTTAGAAGATAATACCACAGCGGAACAAAATGTTGCAGTTGGTTATGGATGTTTAAGAGAAAATACAGTTGGTAAAAGAAATGTTGGTATAGGTTATTATGCTTTAAGAAAAAACACTACAGCTGAAAAAAATGTAGCTATAGGTTATCAAGCTTTGGTAAATAACCTTACAGGTTATCAAAATGTTTCAATAGGTAGTGATACATTGAATCAAAATAATGCCGGTTATCAAAATATAGCAATAGGTATTTCAACCTTATATGCTAACACTACAGGTAATAGAAACATAGCTATGGGATCTGGTACGATGCAGGGGAACACTACAGGTGGGCAAAACCTTGCAATGGGTAATGATGCATTACGTACTAGTACTGTTGGACAATTCAACATAGCATTAGGTCAAAACGCTTTATACAGTAGTACTACTGCAAGTTATAATATTGCTTTAGGAGCTGATGTTCTTTATTCAAACACAACAGGTCAATTTAATGTAGGTCTTGGTTATAAAACTTTAGAAGATAATACTGTAGGTAGATATAACGTAGGTTTGGGTTATCAAGTTTTAAAACAAAACACAACTGGAGATGCTAACGTAGCTATTGGTTATCTAGCTTTAGGATCAAACACAACTGGATTTGAAAATGTTGCTTTAGGTAAAGATGCCTTAGCATTAAATACTATTGGACAACACAACATAGCACTAGGAGCAGCAGCTTTATATCAAAATACTACAGGTTATAGAAATGTTGCCATAGGTAAAGATGCTATGCAAAAAAATAAAACTGGTCTTGAAAATATTGCCATAGGTCATGAAGCTTTATTTGAAAATATTGATGGAGACAGTAATGTTGGAATAGGAAAATCTTCCTTAAGAGAAAATACTACAGGTTCAAATAACGTTGCAGTTGGTGGAAATTGTTTAGAAGATAATATTTCAGGATCAAGAAATGTAGGAATAGGTTATAGAGCTGCATACAAAAACACAACAGGTAACGATAACCTTGCTATAGGTAATGAAGCTTTGTTTGAAAATACAACCGGTGTTAGTAATACTGCACTAGGTAAAGAAGCGTTAAAAAGTCTTGTAACAGGAGCATATAACACTGCTGTAGGAGCAAGAGCATTAAAAAATATTGGTACTAATGTTTCTTTTGCAACAGCCATGGGATTTGCTGCCGCAGAAAATAATACGGCTAGCCACGTTACAGCGTTAGGATATTTGTCTTTATCACAAAATACAGCAGGAGCATATAACACAGCAGTTGGTGACTCTTCCTTAAAACAAAATACTACAGGATCAGCTAACACATCAATTGGAGCTTTTTCTTTAGATGCAAATACAACAGGAACAGATAATACTGCAATTGGCCATGATGCAGGAACAGTTAATACTGTTGGAAGATTTAATACTTTTATAGGTAAAGGATCAGGAGCAGCTAGCACTGATAGTAATAATACTTTTATAGGTGCGTATTGTGCATACGTTAACACAGGTAATCAAAACGTCGCTGCAGGTAAAGAAGCTTTTAGACTAAACACAGGTGGTTCTAATAATGTAATTCTTGGATTTGAAGCAATGAAAGATTCTACTTCAGGAGATAACTGTATTGTAATAGGTGCAAATGCAGAACCAACTACAACTACTACAAGTAACGAAGCTACAATAGGTGATGCTAATATTACTACTTTAAGAACAGCTGGAAACATTTTACCATTCGTTGATGATTCAAAAGATTTAGGATCAGCAAGTTTAAGATGGGCTAACGTGTACACAGGGGATATTCATTTATCTAACAGAGGTAAACAAGGCGGAAACAAAGTTGACGGTACAACTGGAGACTGGACAATTCAAGAGGGTGATGATTCTCTTTATATATTAAATAATAAAAACGGTAAAAAATATAAGTTTAAACTAGAGGAAATGTAATGGGAGTTTTTCTAGGAGGAACAGTCGCTGCAAACGAATTAGACGATTACGAAGAAGGAACTTGGTCACCTCGTTTAGATAGTGGTATTGGTTCATCAAATGAGTCTGGTGAATACACCAAAATTGGAAATGTATGTACTGCTAAATTTAGAATTAGTTCAGATGGTTCTGGTAGTAATATTAACATAACTGGTTTTCCATTTACTGCTACTTCAGCAACAGGAGAACAACAAGGATTAGCTAGAGAAACACAAACTAGTGGTAAACTTTATTTTATAAGAGTATCTGCTGGAAATACTGTTGGAACTATTATTCGTTATGATGCCAGTAGTAGTATTACCAGTAACGACACTTTTGAAGGTCAAGTAATATACATAACAAACACATAATAACAAAAATTTAAGGAAAAATAATTATGGCAGTTAAAACAACATTATTAGAACCAGTAGCAGCTAACAGCACCGTAACACTAGGTGCTTCTGGTGACACTATTTCAATTCCTGCAGGTGTAACTATTGCAAATTCTGGAACAGCTACAGGGTTTGGTGGTGCTAACACTCCAGCTTTTTTTGCTCATTCTGCATCAGCTCAAACTTTTATAGCGGATAATACCTACACTAAAGTAACTTTAGGAACAGAAGTTTTTGATGTTGGTAGTTGTTTTGCAAGTTCAAGATTTACAGTTCCGAGTGACGAGGCGGGGAAATATTTTTTTTATGGTTCAATTAGATGTGAAGTAACTGCTAATTCTGATATGGCTAATTCTCATTCTGCGTTTTATTTGAATGGTTCAATATATATAGAAAATAGAATGTCTTTCCAAGATAATCCAATAAGATTTGCAACAAACTTAAATCATGTTGTTTTAGATTTATCGGTAGGAGATTATGTAGAATTATATGGTGCAATAGATCATCTTGGTGGATCATTTATAAATTTTGGTAGTAGTAGTAAAGGAACATCTTTTGGTGGATACAAAATTATAGAATAAGAAAAATAAATTATGGCACAACTAAAAACTAAAATAGATTTATACTTAAAAGATAACTCAAAATCTTGGGATAAAACTAAAGTTAAATTACAAGATGATATGGTTGACGGAGTTAGTTCTCCTTATATTAAAAATTGGAATTATGATGGTTTAGAAAAACCAACAGACGATCAATTAGCATCATACGAAACAGCTGCTAATGTTGCTGAAACAAATGCTGGTATAGATGCTACTAGACGAACTCAATACTTGTCATGGCAACAGCAAATGGAAATGATCTATAAGGATCAAAAGAATGGTACTACAACATTTAAAGATCATTGTGATAAAGTAAGGTCAGATAACCCAAAATAGGAGGAGGAAACAATGGCAATAACTAAAGAGACACAGATTGGTAAAATCGAAGTGGTCGGAAAATACAAGGTAGTTCAAGTAAGAACTGACATTGTAGTTATGGAAGATGGCGAAGAATTATTAAGAAAGTATCATAGACATGCTTTGATGCCGGATGCAGATATATCTAATGAACACACAGAAGTTCAAGCAGTATGTAACGCAGTTTGGACAGATGAAGTAAAAGCTAATTATGAGACTTTTAAAGCTGAACAAGAAGCAGAATAAGAGTTGAAGGTACGTATTATATAATATATGTTGGTATAAACTATAAAAGGAAAATATGAAAAAAGTAGAAGAAACCAAAACTAAAGTACTAATCGCAACTCCCACAATGGACGGAAAACTAGAGGCCTACTATGTAGACTCTCTATTAAATACTCTTGTTCTAGGAGCTGCAAAAGGTTATGATATTAAACATCTATTTGTAGGCTATGATAGCTTATTACCTAGAGCAAGAAATGATCTAGTCAAAGCAGCTGTTGAAAGCGACATGGATGAATTATTATTTATAGATGCAGATATGGTCTGGAACCCTGAATGGGTTATTCAATTATTAGAAACAGGTTTAGATTATGTAGGTGGAACAGCAAGAAAGAAAAGCGATGACAACATCGATTTTGCTATGAAGATTACACCTGATCCATTAGACCAAAGATTTTTAAAAGATCAAAAAGATATTCTAGAAGTTCAAGTAGTTGGAACTGGATTTTTAAAACTATCTAAAAATGTTTTAAAAAAAATTGGAGAGATTTCAAAAGACTATACAAATGGCCCTGATAAAGAAAGAGCTAATAAAATGTATTTTGAAACAAGTATAAATAGTAAGGGTGAGTTAATTGGAGAAGATGCTACTCTTTGTGATAAATGGAGAGAAGTAGGTGGTACATGTTACCTTCATACTAAAATGACTTGTGGACATATAGGTCCTAAAGTATTTTTTGGTGACTTTAAATCTTTTCATAAAGAGTTTATGGATCAATATAAGAAAAAATCAAAAGAAGATAAAAAACTAGAGGAAGTAAAAACGGATGGGTTGGCTCAGTAAAATAAAAGATAAGATTGTTGACGACATTATACCTAATGAGGTTAAAAGCGGATCAGCTGCTAAAAAAGCTATTCGTAATCTTATACCTAATGAACTAGCAGATGTTGCAGTTAAGGCTGCTCCGTTCGTTGCTATGATTCCTGGTCAACAAGGAACTGCTGCCTTAATGCGTGGTCTTGGTAGATTTGATCAACGAGGTAGTATTAGTGATGCACTTAAACAAGGTGCAGCTACTTACGGTTTTGGTAAAGTTGCGGGAGGTTTAACAAGTAAAATCCCTGGGATTGAAGGTGACTATAGCGGTATTAAAGGAATAATGGATTTTGGTAAAGATGCTTATGGTGCAGCTAAGACAGGTCTTAGTGGTGGTAAAAATACAGCGGTTGATCTTTTTAATAAGACGAAAGAAAATACCGGCGGTATATATGACGGCATTAAAGAAAAAGCCAAAGAGTTTGGAGTAGATAAGTATTTTTTAGGTGAAGATGGAGAATTTCAAATGAGTGACGTCACTAAATTTTTAAGTGATCCTAAAAAAACAGTTCCAATGACCATGTTAGCAACTTACATTAAAGAAAAATTTTTCCCTGGAGAAACACAAGAGAATCCTTACAACATAGCTATGGGTAAAAGAGGTGATGATGTTGCAGGTTATTTAAGACAGTATGGAGAGTTTGATCCTACAAGAGACCCAAACAAGAATCCATTTTCAGACGCTGAAAAAGAACAGTTTGTTACGGAGAACATACAAGAATATAGAAACTTACCTGAGTATGCTATGGGCGGTAGAGTAAACTATGGTTTAGGTAGTTTTTTTTCTAGTCCAACATCATCTACAGTAGTTAACCCAACTGGAGGTGGAACTGGTAAAGCGGATCCAAAAGTTATTTTAGATATTTTTAAAGAAAAATTTAGTGGTTTTGGTGGCGGTGGAGGTGGTGATGCACTTACAGATACATTTACAGCTACACCAACTTCAGGCGGTGGCGAAGATATTACAACAGAAGATATAATGGACGTAATTACTTCTAGAATGCCTATAGGTAGTATGGGTTCTGGGTTAAGTGGATTAAGAGGAATGCTTCCAGGTTTAATGGGAAAAACTTTAAGAGACATGAATTTTGATAGCGATGAAGATGAAGAAAGAGAAGAAGCAGCTTATGGTGGTAGAATGAGCTATGGATCTGGAAGTGATGATCCTTATGATGTTGATGCTGTCTTTAAAAGGTACGAACGAAAATTATTAGAAAACAAAGGTTATGATCCATCTTCTCCTACTAAATATGGTAAAGATGTAGACTCAGGTATTAGAACTCTACAAGATATTTTAAATGTTTTATTTAAAGATAGTTATGCAATGGGTGGTAGAGTAAACTACGCTTTTGGTACTAAACCTGGTGTAGTAGATCAAGCAGCGGGCATCGAGGGGCTAGATATAAACATTAATCCTGAAGGAATAAAAGAATTAGATTTAAGAGAAACAGGTGGTTTTATTCCACCAGTTGGTGTAAAAGAAAAAGCAGACGATATTCCTGCAATGTTATCAAATAATGAGTTTGTATTTACTGCAGATGCTGTCAGAGAAGCAGGAGACGGTGATGTAGATAAAGGAGCTGAACGTATGTATAGCATGATGAAAAATTTAGAAAACGGAGGAAGAGTATAATGGCTGTTCAACCCGCATTTATGGAAGCAGGACAAAAATCCTATTTATCTGGATTACAAAATTTAGTTAAACAACCTATTAATACAAGTTCTTTTGCTCCAAACGTTCAAAGACAATCACAGTTTGGACAAGCAGCTCAACAACAATTAGCTAGACAAGCAGGTCTTGGTTCAATTCAATTTGATCCTAAGACAGGTGGCGTTCAAAGTATTGGAGCTGGAACAGGTATCGCTGGATTTGAACCTTATTTAAAAACAGCAGAACAATATTCTGGTCCAGGAGCTTACCAACAATTTATGTCTCCGTATCAACAAGATGTAATTGATACGACTATGCAAGAATATGACCTTCAATCACAACAAGGGATGCAAAATATTGCAGACCAAGCTGTAAGCGCTGGCGCTTTTGGTGGTGGTAGAGAAGGTGTTCAAAGAGCACAGTACCAAGCTAAGAGTGATCAGAACAGAGCAGCATTACAAGCTTCAATGTTACAACAAGGTTTTGGTCAAGCAAATCAAATGGCTAATCAAGCGTTTGGTCAACAAACTAATTTAGCTACATTACAACCGGCGCTAGCTGGTCAAAGTGTAGCCGGTTTACAAGCAGCGGGTGGCGCGGATCTAGCGTACAGACAAGCTGTAGAAGATGCAAACAGGCAAGGAAATAGATTACAAGCTTATGAGCCATATGAAAGAACTTCGTTCTTTGGTACAGGTCTTGGATCTTTAGCAAGTGGAATGCCTAATCAACAAATTGGAGGCGGTGCAATGTCATCACCTCAACTATCGCCGTTAGAAACTGCTTTACAGATGGGTGGAAATCTTGGTGGTATATACGGAGCTATATCAGGCTAATGAGAAGTTTATTAAAAAGACCTATGTTTAGAAGAGGTGGACCTATTAAAGAAGAAGGTCTATCTACTATGAGAGCTAATTTTAATAGTGGTACTCAACCTCTAATGCCTTTACCTAAACCACAAAATAGAGGAATAGAAGGTTTTGATAAAATGTTTTCTATGAATGAAAATTCAATTAGAAATGCCATGGGCTCTCCTAAAGATACTCGTTTTTTAAGATATTTATCCAGAGCTGCCGGTAACTTAGGTAATCAAAGAGGTGGAACTGCATTACAAAGAATAAGTAAAGCAATGGCTGGAGATCCTATGGAAAAATTATTTAATGAAACAGATCAATTTAGAAATAGAAATCAAGGTATAAAAAACGCTGCCTTACAAAGAACTTTAGGTCAACTAGATAGAGACGAATTAAGAGCTTATAATGAAAAAATGTTAAATGAACAAAGAGCTTATGATGAAAGTCAAAATGATCCAACTAAAGATAATAGAACTGCAAACCAAAGAGATTTTGAGTTTATGGAAAACCAATTTACTGAACAAAACAAACCAATATATGATGAAAACGGCGGTTTAACAGATGAATTTAAAGCAAGATTTTTGTTTTACAAAACAGGTAGACAAATAGTCGAAGAAACTGAAACTGAGTTTGCATTAGCTAATCCATCTGGAAGTAAAAGAGATATAGAATCTCAAATGGCATTTAATCAAGGTCAAAGAATAAAAGAATTTCATAAAAAAAGAGCAGATGATGCAGGGATGTCTATAGCAACTGTTGATGAGTACGTGCCAGGGCAACCTTTAAAACCTTTTGTTTTATATATGGCAGAAGATGGTGTTCAATATGGAGATAGCATGATTGAAGGTGCTGCTTATGTTTTAAGAGATGGAGATAAGGTTAAGTTTTTAGATATAGATTTTGAGGAAATTAAACTAGACCCATTTGAAGAGTAGGAAATGACATGGCTTCTTACACAGATTTCTTACTAAACACAAAAGTAAAAGATAAAAAAGTAGAGGTAGAAGATCAAGAAAGTTCTGAAACATTAGGCAGAACTAAAGCAATCTTAGGTGGACTATCAATGGGTAGATTTCTATACCCAGGATCAGAGCTTCAACCCGAAGCAGAAAACAATCAAAAACTTAGTAACATTGAATCAGCATTAGTTGGTACAGCGTCAGGTCTTTTAAAAGTACCTGAAGGTATTATATCTTTAGGAGCTGAATTAATAGATGTTGGTTTAGATACTAACACTGCAGCTAAAGTAGAACAATTTTTTGATGACTTAAATCCTTTTGAAGAAATGGCACAGGAAAGAGCCGTAGGAAAACTAACAGAAGCTTTAGTTAGTATTGGTATACCTGGAGCAGCGGGTGCTAAATATGCAACTAAACTTGCTTCTAAATATTTAACCGCAAGAAAAGCAGGAACCGTAGTTAATAATTCTGCAGAAAATGTTAGAAAAGGAATTAAGACTGCTGAACAATTAAACAAACTTACAGGTAGACAAAAGTTTGGAGCTATTGTTGTAGGTGGAGCTATGGGAGAAACACTAGTCACAGACACAGAGCAAATAGGTACCTTTGGAGATGTGTTTGAAGCAGGGCCTACTCAACAAGAAGAAGTAAAAGGATTAGAGGGACGAGAAGCGGGACTCAAGAATCTTTTAAATAGAACTAAATTTGGATCAGAGTCTTTATTAGTAACTCCGTTTGTATACGGAGCTGGAAAATTTGCTGTAACATTAGCTAAAGGGGGAAGAGATTTAGCTTATAGTAATTCTGCAATAGAAAAAGCTTTAGATAAGTTTGGTTCTGTATTTAGATTTAGAGGTCAAAAACCTGTTCAACAAGCATTAGCAAAAGAAACTGAACAAGCAACTAAAATGGCAGACACTAATCTTGCTATGGAAAACGTAACTAGAATTGATAGAGAAATGAATAAAATATTTCCTGAAACTAAAAGATTTTTTTATTCTGTTAATCAAAAAGAAAGAAAAAGTTTTTTAAAACTTTTAGATGAAACTTTATTTGCTGGACCTCTTACAAAAGGTTTAGACGAAGAACTGACCTTAAAAATTATAGATACAATGAGTAAATCTGGTGCTAAACCAGAAGGAATAGAAGTAGTATTAAATGGACTAAGAAACAGTAGAGAACATTTTGCAAAATTAATTGAAACAGCTGCAGGTACTCCAGGGGTTGTTGATTTACCTCCAGGTCTTACAGGGGAACTATCTAAACTTTTAGGTAATAGAGTTAAAAACTCTATCTCAAATACTTTTGAAATTTTTGATAATCCAAACGCTGGATTTTTTCAATCATATAAACCTACATCAGATGCAGTAGATAAAGTAAGGGATATATTTATGAGATATGCTGCTAAAAATAATCAACCAATTACAGCTGAAACAGCGGATGGTTTTATTTCTGATATTGTAAAATCAGTTTCAAAAATGGATCCTAGAAAAGATACACTTCCTACTTTTGGTTACCCTAATTTAACAAAAGGTGCACAAGATCCATATAATTTAAAAACATTTGCTCAAACAGTAACTAAAAATTTACCTGATGGCAAAAGATCTTTTGAAGTTATTGGTAAAGGTAGCAAAGCATTTAGAGAATTATTTGGAGAAATAGAAGATGCAAGACACTCTATATATGAAACAATGGGTAGACTTTCTACAATTACGAGACGAGGAGAAATGTTTCAAGAAATGTTGGCTACAGATAAAGTTATAAAAAGTGGAGTTAATGCTGCAACTCCATACGGTCAACGAGGTTTTTTTCATGCAACACCTTTAGCTGCTAAACAAGCTTTTGGCCCTGATTCTAAAATTGTTAAAATGCCTGAAGGTATGCAAAAATATTTTCCTGATGAAGCAATCTACACTACAGAAGACATAGCTGAAGGATTTAGTTCAGTATCTAATCTACAAAATTTTATGAGGGGAGAAACTGGTGGACCTATCGGTAAAACTTTTTCTTGGTTATGGAGAAATTTATTATTAACACCTAAAGCTGGAGCTCAGTTTGCAAAAACTATTTTATCAATTCCAACTCACATAAGAAACTTTTTAAGTTCAGGAATGTTTTCTGTTGCTAACGGAACTATATTAACAGATCCTAGATTAATTGTAGAAGCTATGAATAATGCAAGAAAAGTGGTTCAAGTAGGTATGAGAGAGCCTGAAGCTATGGCAAAATACAGAGAGTATTTAAGATTAGGGGTTACTAATACTAACGTTAGGATGGGAGATCTTAAAAATCTTATGAAAGATGTAAGATTTGGAGAAGGTAATATTGCAACAGATAGTATTTTAAAACCCATGTTAAATACTTTAGGTAAAAATATAGCTAAAGGAGTCAAAGGAACCGGAAAAGTTATGCAAGACGCATATGTTGCTGAAGATGATTTTTGGAAAATATTTAATTTTGAAGTTGAATTAGCAAGACTTAAAAAAGCATATGAAAAATCTGGAACGATAGTTGGAGATGATATGCTTGAAACACTAAAACAAGACGCAGCTACTATTGTTAAAAACACAGTTCCTAACTATGCTAGAGTCGGGAGTATTGTACGAGCAGCGAGGATGTCACCTTTTGGAAACTTTATGTCTTGGCCTTCTGAAATATTTAGAACAGGTTATGGTGTTTTTAATCAAGCGTTAAAAGAAATTAAAGATCCGGTTACAAGAGCCATAGGTTTAAAAAGATTGACAGGTATGACTTTTGCTACTGCAGCTTTACCACTTGCAATTGTGGAAGGATCAAAAGCTATATTTGGAGTATCGGATGAAGAGTCTGATGCAGTTAATTATTTTGTTGCACCTTGGGCAGTTAACTCTCAAAAAATTATTATGAAAGATCCTATTGATGATGAATTTTATTATATCGACTGGAGCAGAAACAATGTTTATGACACTTTAACAAGACCTTTTCAAACCGTTCTTTCAAATATTCAAAGAGGTATAGAAGATGATGATGTTTTATTAAAAGGATTTATGAAAGGACTGTTAGAATCTACAGCTAAAACTGCAGAACCTTTTATTTCTGAATCTATTTTTACAGAAGCGTTTATGGATATTTATTCTAGAAATGGAATGACTAACGAAGGAAAACAATTGTATAATGATAGAACTCCTGAACCAGAAAAATATCAAATTATAACTACTCACCTTGCAAATACACTAATGCCAACTACTCAACCTTTTAGAAGAACTTACAAAGCTATTATGGGTCAACCAGGAGAATATGGAGAAGAGTTTGAAATAGGGCCAGAGATTGCAGGTATATTTGGAATGAGACCTATTAAAATAGATCCAAAGAAAAGTATGGGTTATCGTTTATATAAATTTCAAAGAGACATGTCTAACGATGTTAAAAATTTTACTGGAGGAAAATTTGGAGTTTTAAAAGGAGGAATAGTAGATCCTAAAGATATGATAGAAAGATTTTTTATAGCTAATAAACAGTTATTTGATAGTCAAAGAGAAATGAAACAAGTAGTAAATGCAGCTCAGACCTTAGGTGTTACAGAAGATGAACTATTTGAATTGTTTGAAGAAAGAGGTTTATCTCCTAAAATACTAGAAAGATTATTAGACGGAGAAGTTAAACCATTTATACCTAGTGATAACATTGTTGAAAAAATAGATAGAGATGCTGAGAAGTTAGGAGTTTCAAGTCCTTATGATGCTGCTTCTCCTATAATGGATCAAATAATAGATGACATGTATGATCAAAATTTAAACGAACCTTTTAGTTTAAGTTTAGAAAAATATCTACCTCAACAACCGCAAGTAGGTAATCAATCATCAACATCTAGTGCACCACTACCACCAACTCCTATGCCTAATCCTGGGACATTTAAACCACCTATGAATCAACAGATGATGGCTTCTGGTTTAACTAGAACAGAAGAAGTTTATTTATCTCCTGCAGAAAAACTGATAAGAAAGAAATCAAGAGGTATATCATAATGTCTAGAAAAAATTTAGCACTAGAAAAAATAGAGTCACACGAAAAACTTTGTCGTATTATGCAAAAACAAACTCATCAAAAAATTTCAGGTATAGAAAATGATATAAAAGAAATTAAAAATCATATGCGTTATGCTATGACTGCTTTAGTAGGTGGTATGTTTGCTATAATAATTATTTTATTTGAAAAACTTTAGATCCAATTCTTTAAATCTTCACCCATTATTTCACTAGCAATGTTTTGTTTTTTACGCAAAGCAATAACTATCTTATCATCAACGGTATTTTCAGAAATAATATCAATATATGTCATAGGTTTTTCTTGACCTATACGATCTATTCTAGCTTCTGATTGAGTTCTTTTTTCTAAATCATAACCATTGGAAAAATAAACCATGGTACTAGCAGCAGTTAATGTAATACCATAACCACCTGTTTGAGTGGTACCCACAAAAAACCTACATTTATCATCTTCTTGAAATTTTTTAATGTTCTCTTGTCTTTCTTCTTGAGGAGTTAAACCAAAATAATCTACAAAAGAATCTTCACCATATTTTTCTACAATAGATTTTATTATTCTTGTAACGTCCCGTTGGTAATGAGCCCATATAACAACCTTACCTTCAGTTTCATCTAAAATTGTCATTAACTCATCCATTCTTTTACAAGGTAATTCTTGAACAGTTCCATCGTCAGCAACAAAATGACCACAAGTAATTTGATGAAGTCTCATCAACTGAGTTAATACTGTATTAGTTGTTAATACTTTTCCACGCAAATGAGCTAAAGCCATTTGTTTCATTTGTTGATAAACTTTAGATTGATCAGGAGTTAAACTAACAATTCTTTTCATAAAAGTTTTTGGAGGTAAATCAAGACAATCATCTTTTAATACGCGATAAGAAAATTCTTTTAATTTATCTGATAATTCCCCTAAATTTTTATAACCTGTAACTACTTGTACAGTTCTAGAACCTATATGCATATTTTTCATTACCGCATATCTTGCTCTAAAAGTATAATAAGAGTGATGACCTAAAAGATATGGGTCAAGAAATTCACATTGAGTATATAAATCTAATGGAGATTTTGTAATAGGAGAACCAGTTAAAATTCTTCTATACTTAGAATTTTTAGACAAAGATAAAATAGCTTTAGTTCTCTTAGCACCAGGGTTTTTTATAGTCGTAGCCTCGTCAATAGCTGTTAAAGTGTTATGACAAGAAAGAAATTTTTGTGCCCACATTAAACCTTTTTTAGTAGAAAAAGCTTCTACATTCATAACTAAAATATGTAAATCAGTCCCTGTTTCAAACAAAGTACTTAATTCTTTTTCTTTTTCTTTAGTAAAAGTAGAAGTCCATAAAACAGTTTTTTTATTAATGTGATCGACCATATGATCTGGTATCTCACCATCATACCAATTTTTATATACACCTTTAGGTGCAATAATTAATAGACCATTAATTAAACCTTTGTCATATAACATAGACACATTGTCTATTAAGACTTTAGACTTACCTGTACCCATTTCCATAAAATATGCATAAGATTCTTTTTCCCAAGATAAATCTAATGCTTTTGTTTGATGAGCATAAGGCTTAGTTTTAAATTTGTACATCATATCTGTTTACTTTTTCTTTCTAAGTGATAGATATATACATAAAAGAAATAAAGTCAATGACAAAAGTTTATTTAACACAGGATATTCCTATAGATAAAGAGAGCGGTAAGCCTAAAATAAATGTAATGGGTGCTCAAAAATATGGAGACATAACTTGTCTTCTTCCTGCATATAGTCAAATGATTTTTTCCCCTGGGCCCTTAATTCAAAAACTTAGAACTCTTCTAAAAGACTTTACGTCAGAAGATTATCTTTTATTATCAGGCGATCCTGCTACTATTGGAGTAGTATGTTCAGTAGTTTCGGACATAACAAATGGTAAATATAAGCTGTTAAAATGGGACAGGCAAGAAAAAACTTATTATCCACTAGAAATAGATTTATTTTCAAAATAAATCTTGACAATAAAAATCATAGGATTATATATAATTCACGAAAGGAATTAATATGAACGATATAAACTATGAAAAAGATAGAATAGAATCTGTGAGTCAAATAGATTCTGCTAAAAGTCTATCTGATAAAGTTATAGAATTAAAAAGTGTTGAAGACGAAATTAGTAATGCTGAAAAAAGTATTTCACAGCTTAAAGAAAAAGCTAAAAACTTATCTGAGTTTGAAATACCTAAAATGATGCAAGAAATGAATATTACAAAATTAAAGCTTAAAGATGGTGAGTCCGTAGAGGTTAAGCCATTTTACTATGCTTCCGTTGCGCAAGGAAGAGGAGAAGATGAGTCTTCTTTTTTTGATAGGAAGAATAAAGCTTTTAACTGGCTTCGAGACAACGGCCTTGGTGACATCATTAAAAACGATGTTACCGTTACCTTTGGTCGTGACGAAGATAACAAGGCAATAGCTTACGCTACCCTTGCAAAAGAGCAGGGCTTTGAACCGGTCCAGAAAGAAACGGTTCATGCCATAACTTTAAAAGCACTTGTCAGAGAGCGTCTTGAGGCTGGACATGAGATGCCTTCTGACTTGTTTAAAATCTACGCGGGTAACAGTACAAAAATAAAAAGGAGATAAAAATGGACGAGAAACAAGTAACCATAAAAAAGACGCAACTACCTTCAGATATTTTATTTGAAGACGATGCACACCAAGGTTTAGAAAATGTAAAGACTGAAAGTTTAGCTTTACCTATTCTTAAACTTTTACAAAACGGATCTGGAGAAGCGCAACAACGTAATCAAAATTACGTTGAAGGTGCAGAACCAGGTATGTTTCTTAACACTGTAACTAAACAAATTTATGATGGTGTTAAAGGAATAGAAGTTGTACCATGCTACTACAAGCTTGAATATCAAGAGTGGGCAGATTTTGGTACAGGTTCAGGTAGACCGGAAAATATATTTCAAACTTCCGAGATACTTTCAAAAACAAAACAAGACAGTTCAGGAAAAGATAGACTTGACAATGGTCATTATATCTTAACTGTTGGTCAACATTATGTATTAATACTTAATGGTACTAACACTGAACCTGCTCTTATATCTATGAGTTCTTCTCAAGGTAAGGTTAGCAGAAAATGGAATTCTATGATGGCTTCAATAACTCTTGAAGGCAAGAATGGATCATTTACTCCTGCTTCTTACAGCCATAAATACCACCTTAGTTCTGTATTGAACTCTGGTAAAGGTAATCAATGGTATGGATTTAATGTTACTAAAGGTGACATGGTTAATGATCCTAAATTGTACGAGAGAGCGAAACAGTTTCACAGCTCATTCGCCGGTAAATAGTGTGAATAGTGGGCGCTGAAGGGAGACTGGAAGCGCCCATACAAACATATGATAGAAAGATTTAAAAAAATATTTGAAGGGTTAAATGTGGCCTATGGCCAAACTATCAAGACGAACGAAATATCTGAAAAAGGTAAACATAAAACAAAATCTTTTACAGTTAAAAAAGTTCCCACTGATGATTTATGGCAAGCACATTTAGATGGCTCTGACCCTGCACTAGGTATTATACCTATTAGAGAAGACAGTACATGTACATGGGGATGTATTGACTGGGATACTTACCCACTAGATCACAAAAAAATATCACTTGATTTAAAATCAAAACAATTTCCACTAACAGTTTTTAGATCTAAATCTGGTGGTGCTCATTTGTTTTTATTTACAAGTGAACCAGTTTCAGCAGAACTTATGCGAAAAAAATTAAAGTCTATGGCAGCTGATCTTGGTTTATCTAAAGCAGAAATTTTTCCAAAACAAATAAGTATTAAAATTGAACGTGGTGACTTTGGTAGTTTTTTAAACTTACCTTACCATAATATGCAAAATACAGTTAGATATGCACATGATTTAGACGGTAATCCATTATTAGAATTAGATGATTTTTTTAATCATTATGAAAAAGTTAAACTAACTTTAAAAGAGCTTAATCAATTTGAAATTATTGCTAAAAAAGAAGACGATGATTTTAAAGGTATGCCCCCTTGCTTAGTCACATTACTAGGACTTAAAGTTTTTGAGGGACAAAGAAATGATGCAATGTACAATGTTGGCGTGTATTTAAAAAAACGTTATCCAGATGAAAGCACGTGGAGAAATAAAATGGATGGTTACAATAATAAATATTTTGTACCACCTATGGGTAGTTCTGAATTAGAAACTACTAAAGATTCTGTATGTAGAAAAGACTATAGATATAAATGTAAAGAACAACCTATTGAACCTTATTGTGATTCAAAGATATGTTCTACAAAAGAATTCGGTGTAGGGGATGATACACCTGCTGTAACAATATCATCAATAAGAAAATATGACTCTGATCCACCTGTATATTTTTGTGAGATAGATGGCTCTACCGTTGAAGTAGATTCTAAAACACTGCATGAACCTGATGCATTTTCTGTAGCGTGTTTAGAACAGATAGGAACTCCCTTAATGCCTACATCTAAATTAATGTGGAGAAAAATGCTTATTAAACTTTTAGAAAATATAGAATTAACTGATGATAAAGCACCAGAGGATTTAAAAACCGGAACTCAATTACAAGAAGCGTTAGCTGATTTTATTAACAAGACTCCAGGAAAAGAACCTAAGGATATATTAAGAGGTATTGCTTATATAGATGATGACACAAACACAGCGTATTTTAAATTTGATAACTTTTGGAAGTATTTAGTTAGAATTAAATGGTCCGATAAAAATATGAATAAAAACAAAGTGATGCGATTATTACAAACTAACCTTGAAGCTAAAATAGATTACCCAAAAATAAATACTAAAACTGTTAGGTGTTTAAAAATACCTAGATTAAATTTAGATAGACCCGAACCAACAGAAAGAAAGATAGGAAAACCAGCATGGCAAAAAGAATCATAATACCAGGTCCTCCAGGGACCGGTAAAACATATAGATTATTAAATCATTATATGAAAAAAGAAATATCAGAAAACAAAACTGATCCTAAAAGAATGATATATATTACTTTTAGTAAAGCTGCAGCTAGGGAGGCAGAAGAAAGAATAACTGAATTATTTCCAGATACAAAATTAAAATACATATCTACTATGCATGCCATGGGTGCCCAAGAAACTAAAATAAATACAAAAGATAAGTTATTAAAAGGTGTTAGTCAATGGAATCAATTTAAATTATATGAACCAAGAGCCAAAGCTTTAAATGTTAAATCTATTTTAGATGAATTTTCTGGACAAACAAGATACGAGGATCCAATACTTCAAGTTAGAAATTATTCTATATCTAAAAAAATAACTTTAGAAGAAGCTGCTGTTCAATGTGGTTACATAGCCTGGAATAATATTGATCTTGCACATCAAATACATGTTTCATTAAAAAAATACAAAGAAGCTACAGGAATGATAGAGTTTCACGACATGATAACTAAATTTATAGAAAGAATTAATACAGATGATACTTTCTTTTCTTCTGATGTTGTATTTTTAGATGAAGCTCAAGACTTGAACCCTCTTCAATGGGAAATGTTTGATGCAATTGAAAAGAAAAGTAAACGTTCTTACATAGCAGGTGATGACGACCAAACTATTTATGGTTTTCAAGGTGCAGAACCAAATATATTTATTAACTTAGAGGGTGAGATAGATGCACAAGTTAAATCAAGGAGAGTTCCAAAACTTGTTCATGAAATTGCAACAGATATTTTAAATAGAATAGGAACTAGAAGAAAAAAAGAATGGGAACCTAGAGATGAACAAGGTGAAGTACACAGAAATGTTAGAATTGAAGACATAGATTTTACAAAACAAAACTGGATGATTTTAGGTAAGACAAACAAACTAGCTATGTTAGCTGCAGATCATTTATATCATAAAGGTTATAGATATGATTCTAAATCTTCAGAGCATTTACCTAAAGATAATTTAAAAGCATATAGAACTTGGATTAATTTAAACAAAGGTGCAAGTGTAGATACTAAAGATGTTAAGGTGATGTACTCATTTTTAAAAGTTAAAAAAGGCCATATAGAACGCGGTTTTTCGAGCGGTAAAAGTTTTCAAAGTTTGTATAGCATAGATTTAGAGGAACTAAAAAATAATCACGGGCTTCTAGTAACGGGCGACTGGGAACAATTAGATTTTTCTGATGAAGTAAAGGATTATATGAATCATCTTTTAAAACATGGGGATGATTTGATGCAAGAATCAAGAATAGAAATTACAACTATACATCAATCTAAAGGTAGAGAGTGTGAGAATGTAGTTTTGTTTTCTGATTTTGGTCATGAAGCAGCTGCAAGTTTTCTTTATGAACAATACGAAAAAAAACCTGATGAAACACATAGATTGTTTTTTGTTGGGACAACCAGAGCTAAACAAAGATTGTTTATCTTACAACCGGAGACACCTTATAGTTATGACATCTAAAAAAGAAAATCCATATTTAAAACAAGTTTCGGGAACACATTATATGTATATGAAAATACAGCCTTCAGTGTTTGCTAATGAAAACAAATTACTTTTTGCAGAAGGAAACGCAATTAAATATATCTGTAGACATTCTTTAAAAGGAGGGGTAGAAGATATAGATAAAGCAATACATTATTTAGAAATGATTAAAGAAAGAGACTATAGTTAATGTTTGATAATATACCTATATGGAATTCTCCACAAGAATTTAAGGATTTAAGTTCTTATCCTTACATTGCAATCGACTTAGAAACAAGAGATCCTGGACTAAAGAAAAGAGGTTCTGGTTCTATTATTGGTGACGGTGAAATAATTGGAGTTGCTGTTGCTGTAGAGGGTTGGTCTGGTTATTATTCTTTTGGTCATGAACAAGATAATTTTTTTTCAAAAGAAGCTGTAATAAAATGGTTACAAGATATTTGTGCTTTACCTTGCCCTAAAATATTTCACAATGCAATGTATGATGTGTGTTGGATTCACTCTTATGGTGTTCACATTAACGGAATTATTGTTGATACTATGATTATGGCTGCAATTTTAAATGAAAATAGAATGTATTACTCATTGAATTCATTGTCTTATTTAGAATTAGGGGAAGTTAAATCAGAAAAAGCTCTACAAGATGCAGCAGATAAAAAAGGTGTAGATGCAAAATCAGAAATGTACAAACTTCCTGCATCTATGGTTGGTGGGTATGCTGAAAAAGATGCAGAACTAACTCTAAAACTTTTTAAAAAGTTTTCTTCACAAATAAGACAACAAGGTCTTAAAAAAATATTTGATCTTGAAGTTAATCTTTTCCGTTGTTTAATTGATATGAGATTTCAAGGCGTTCGCGTAGATATAGATAAAGCCGAAAGATTAAAACATGTATTAGAAACAAGAGAAAAATCATTATTATCAGAAGTAAAAAGAATAACAGGAGTAGATGTTCAAATATGGGCCCCAAGAAGTATTGCCAAAGTTTTTGACTACCTTGGATTAGATTATAAAAGAACAGAGAAAACCAACGCACCATCATTTACCAAAGATATACTATCTACGCATGAAAATGAAGTAGTAAAAAGAATAGCTGAGGCAAGAGAATTAAATAAAACTCACACAACATTTATAGATACAATTATAAGATACGAGCATAAGGGTAGAATACACGCAGATATTAATCAACTAAGATCAGATGCAGGTGGGACTATTACCGGTAGATTTTCCTACTCTAACCCAAACTTGCAACAGATTCCTTCAAGGGATGACTTATTAGGACCAGCAGTTAGAGGTTTATTTATACCTGAAGAGGGTTGCGATTGGGGATGTTTTGACTACAGCCAACAAGAACCAAGACTCGTTGTACACTACGCAGCAGATAACGATATTATTGGTGGTGATGAATCTGTGCAAAAAATGGTAAGATCTTTTAATGAAGATCCTAAAATGGATTTTCATAAGATGGTTGCAGACATGGCTAATATAGAAAGAAAACAAGCTAAAACTATTAACCTAGGTTTATTTTATGGAATGGGTAAAGCAAAATTACAGGCGTCATTGAATCTAGAGACGAGAGACGAGGCTGAAAAACTTTTTCAAAAATACCATGACAGTGTTCCTTTTGTTAAATCATTAATGGATTGGACTTCACGTGATGCACAAAGATTAGGAGAAATTCAAACTATTGGCGGCAGGGTATGTAGATTTGATAAATGGGAAGAAGCTGCTTATAGACCTGGAGTCTTAACGCCTCCTATGACATGGGAAGAAGCTGCTAAAAAATTTGGTGAAAATTCTATCAGAAGAGCTTACACATATAAAGCATTAAATAAATTGATACAAGGTTCTGCGGCTGACATGACAAAACAAGCTATGTTAGATTTATATGAAGAAGGTATAACACCTCACATACAAGTTCATGATGAACTAGATATTTCTATTGAAGATGATTCTCAAGGGAAAAAAATAGTAGAAATTATGCAGGACTCTATTGAACTTAAAATTAAAAACAAAGTAGATTTTGAAAAGGGATCAAGTTGGGGCGACATAAAATAATAGAAAAATGGAAAGTGTTCTCTTTATATCATAGAGAATATATAGTAGGATTCTTACTTGGATTTATTCTAACAAATTTATTATGGCTTATTTAAATGCAAACATACCAACAACATACGCACAGATAAGGAGAGAGTATCTATATGATTGTAAAAAACATCACGGAGAAGTTGAGGACTGTATTATCTTTGGTCTCACAAGTATGGGGGGTCGTGCTATATTATTTCATGCTCTTATGGAAAACGGTGCAATATTTTATCGCTTACCAATTAGCGCGTTTATTCAAAAGGGATTTGAACCATCCGGAGTGCCCACAAGAAGACTTGATGAACTGGAGCTCTGGAATTGTTTTAGTTATTATCCTACTGTTACTCATTGGTCTATTTTAAGCTCTGCTTCTGGTTATTATTTTGGTAAAGATAAAAAGAAACATCACGGTTCTTATTTATTTACTGTTGACTGGGCTCACCCAGATGCTAATATACTAGACACCGATCATTCGGAAATACCGCACGAACATAAGTGCGCTCACATAATTGCCTTAGATGATGGTAATTTTGCAGCACAACCTAACAATAGATGTATATGGGACCTACCTTCTTTTACGGTAAAAGATAGTACTCCTGACTGGAAAGTGCAAACTAATGAATGGAATGTAGAAGATTCAGGTAAATGGAGAACTGAAGATACCGATAAATTCTTTTACGAGATTGAGGAAAAAAATGATTAAATGTAAAACTTGTCACCATGAATGTCATTGCAGTGAGGATCTTCACTCAGATGAATATGGTTTATGTACATGTGAAAATTGTACGTGTGAAAAAGAACGTGCAAATGATACAACATATGAGAATGAAAGATAATTAATATGGAGTGTGTTAGGATGGATTATAGATTTACAGCTATACTTATTATTATGATATGCCTGTTGACTTTTTTTGGAGCACCACAAGGATGATTGATAAATATATTATAAAATTTTGTGAAATGGTTGACAACATAACTGACTGGATTGCTAATAAATTAGCAGGACCAAGATGTAAATGTGGTAAAAAGAAAAAATGAAAATATCAGAAAACACTTCTGTAAGCATGCCAGTCAAGAACATGCTCATGATCATCGCTGGCGTTGTAGCCGGCGTGTTTGCATACACAGAGCTAACTTCAAGACTAGTATCACTAGAGACGTCACGTGAGTTGTTTGAAAATGATTTGCTTAAAAAATCTGAGCAAGTCCCTGTGGACCAAGAGCAACATTTTTTATTGGAAGATTTGTACAAGTCCGTTGAGAAAATGGAAAAAACTCAGGAAATGAATATGACTAACAAAGTCAACATAGAATTTTTAAGTGAACAATTAGATAAAGCATTAAAAGATATTGAAGCATTAAAAGATAAGGTACGAGAAAATGGAAAGGCTTATTAAATGATTTTAGAAGTCGTAGCTCTTCTTATGATTGTTAACGGAGAAATCAAAGAACACAGAATTCAGATTGATCCTGATACAGGTAAACACTCAATGGCAATGTGCTTAAAAGGAAAAAGATATGCCAAGAGAACTGAAACAGGAAATAATATACATCACCAATGCATAAAATCTATGGCAGAGGTAGAAAAAAATATAGATGGATCATTATCAATAAAAAAATTAATATTAAAATAAAATTATGAGATTAAGCAAAAATTTTTCTTTATCAGAGATGATTAAGTCACAGACAGCGGTTAGGAAGGGTATTGTTAACATTCCAGGGGAGCAACACACCGAAAACTTAAGATTGCTTTGTGAGAGGGTCCTACAGCCCATTAGAGACCATTTTGGTAAAGTTGTTACAGTATCTAGTGGTTTTCGAGATATTATTTTAAATCGACATTTAGGTTCTTCAGATTCCTCACAACACTGTCTTGGAATGGCGGCAGACGTAGAAATATTTGACATTCCCAACAATGAATTATCTGATTGGATAAAAGAAAACCTTATGTTTGATCAATTGATTCTAGAATATTTTGACCCTAATCAAGGACCTAATTCTGGGTGGGTACACGTGTCTTACAATCCTACTATATCTATGAATCGAAAAGAATATCTTATTGCATTCAAGGGTGAAAATGGTAAAACTAATTATAAACAAGTTTTAGGTTTAAGCACAGATAGATATGTTAAATAAGATAAAAAATAAAATTAGTAAATATTTAAATAGTCCGGGACCGGAGTTTAGAATATTAGTAATTGTTGCTATAATTGCAATTATTATTTTTAAATAATGTCCAACAAGACTATTCATTTTAAAACTGAAATAGTTAATGGTCTTTGCCCAGAGTGTGATAAAGATACTATATTAATATCTGTTAGTTCCGATATTTTTCAATGCACAAACTGTGACCACAAATTAGAACAAAGAATTAATGGTAAAATTAGTTATATTCCTGTAGTAACTAATATAGAAATGATCCCAGAATTAAAACTTAAGAACTAACTTTGGCCAAACAAAAATTTACACACTTCATACCTCGTGATCCTCCTAAAAAAAGAGGTCCAGGTCAGCATAAAAAAAATAAAAGTAAACAAGAAAAAAGACAACAAAAACTGCGTCGTTACAAGGGCCAAGGACGTTGACAAAAGTTTAAAACTATTTTAGTTTTGATTTATGAAAGAGAAAAATATAAAAATAAAAGTAACTAATATTACAACTAAGCAATGGACTAATTTGTTATTAGAATTAAATTTAGTTAAAAAAGCTTGGAAACCATATGGGGTAAACATAGAATTATCAGCTCCAGGTTCTAAAAGTATATTAGCATGGGGTCAAAAAATAAATGAGTATGTCAGAACAATGGAACAAAACAAAAAATCCTAAGTATAAAGATCTTTCGTACAAGAAAGTAAAAAAATATGGATCTCATAATATTGAACGATGGAATGTATCAGTTAGTTCCGTTAACAAAGCAGATGATGGAACATATGTCATTAGTGGTAAACGAATTAGATCTGTTTGATCTCTGTGATATTGTAAGACTAAAACTGACAACGTATCATGACTACCCTGTCAATGCTCATGTAATGAATGATGGTAGTGGTGATTTTTATGGATGTATTGGTCGTTAAGTAGTTTCACCAACATCGCAAACAAATTTTATGTGTAATTTATATCTTTCAGATTCTTCTGGATTCATACCATCTGTTATTTTTGCTGCATAATGATGTCCAAACATATTACAACCTCTGTGGCTATTAAACTCTGTTAAAGGGGTTGCTAGAGGCAAGCATTTACCACTTACACCACTACATACAACCATTATTAAAATATATTTAATCATTGACACCCTTGTAAAATTATATAATAATCCTATATTATTTGAAAACAATATAACATGAAAGGTATATCAAATGACAGATATAAGCAAATATAAAAGCGTAGCAGTCGATCACGATTGTTATAAAAAACTAGGAAAACTCCAAACTTCTTTAGTTCCTGAACATATAAAAATATCCAGGGCTCAAGTAGTTAAAATATTAGTAGAAGAAAAAACTAAAAAAGCTAATGGAAAAAAATAGTATCTGCCCTCACTGTAAAGGAAACGGATACATTAAAGCAACAATAGAAGAGGGAAGAGAGACTATTGTACTTCAATGTATTACCTGTAAATCGCAGGGAGAACTGAGCAGCGAGGGGCGAGAAATACTTAAACTTAATGAAAAAGTTGAAAAACTAGAAGGTAAGAAAGATTTTCTAAAAGGCGTGTGTAAGAGAGCTGGAGCAGAAATTCATTTTTTAAAAGGAAAACTAAAAGACAAGGAACCATTGGTTCTTAAGCCAGAGTGGGAGGTTAAAGAATAATGTTGCCACGTTTTCCAACAAAAATAATAATTTTTTTAATGTTAATGACAATAATTATTTTTACACAATTATGAATGAAATAGACGCAGCTTACATAGCAGGACTTTTTGATGGTGAAGGGTCTATAAATATAAAAAGAGGGGTTGAAAAAAAGAAAAAACACAAAGGTAAACCAGGTTATAGACTATCTAATTCTATGCGTATTAGTATGGAAATTACTATGACTGATCGCTCTGTGTTGGTTTGGGTTCATGAAGTTTTAGGAGTCGGAACCTTGAAACCAAAAACTGTCAAAGGTCTACGAAAAGATGGAACGCCTTATCTTAAACAATATAAATGGCGTTGTGTATTTAGAGACGCATACTATGTATGTTGTTTACTTTGGCCTTTTGCTCATACAAAACTACCTAAAATACAAGAAGTAATTGAACATTATTCTACCGTCAGTAAACAGAACGTGGTAGACTTAACGGAGTATAAAGCAGTAAAGGAGATAGAGAATGGACTATAAAGAACTAGCAAGTGACACTAAAAAAACTTTAAGAGATCAAGTTAGAATTTTAGAGTTTAGAAACGAAAAATTACATGGCTTAATAGAAAGAATGCAAAAAGAATATGCATCTGACATGAAAGAACTTATAAATACTTATGAATCTGAAATAACAAAGATCGAGGATGAAATGAAAGCTTTAAAAAGAAAGTTTGTACCTGATCTTGAAACTATTGCAGGAGTCAAAGAACAAGTTCCAGAGAATGATATAAGAGCAATGGATAGAAAACGAAGAGAAAGTTACGCTAGAAGATGGGAAAAAAGTGATAAAAAAGGTAAATATTCTGATGAATGGATACGTAAAAACATCTTAAATAACAAGGACTTAACGTAAAAAGGAGAAAAATGGCTAGAGAAAGATGGTTATACATAAAAGATGGCAACATTATACAACACTCAGAGAATGATGGTTGGTCTTTTGCTAAAAGAGGACCAGAAGCAGAAGAAAAAATAATTATGTCAGTAGACATGGCAAAAGAAAAGGGAGTCTATAAAGATTTAATTAAAAATGAAGTGGAATAAACAATTTGATTATCCTAAAAGTGTTAGGTCTTTGGTTAAAGGTCATAGACACTATGAGATTGATGCGTCCAGTCTGCCGTCGGTAACGACCATTATTTCTCAGACTCAGGACCCGGAGAAGATAGAATCCCTTGCAAAATGGAAAGCTAAAGTTGGCGAAAAAGAGGCAGAAAATATTAAGAATGTGGCAGCATTAAGAGGCACTGCAATGCACGAGTATTTAGAACATTACATCGCTGGAAAAGAGCTGTTAGATCTCACAGAGACGGGCGTTAAGGCTAAGTCAATGGCTAAGACGATCATCGAACAAGGGTTACCTGATCTAGAAGAGATATGGGGTTCTGAAGTTACTGTTTATTATCCTGGGCTCTACGCAGGAGCGACGGACTTATGTGGAATTTATATGGGGCGCGATAGTATAATAGATTTTAAGCAATCAAACAAGCCCAAGAAAGCTGAATGGATAACTGACTATAAACTTCAGATGGTTGCTTATGCAATGGCTCATAACTATATTTATAATACTAATATTGATCAAGGAGTTATCTTAATGTGTACTCCTGATAATTTTTTTCAAAGATTCATAGTAAATGGACGGGAGTTTCGAGAGTTAAAGTGGAAATGGCTAGGAAAGATTGATGCGTTTTACGCGACGCGCGAGGCTAGAAGCGAGTGACGAGAGGCGTGGAATCTTCCACACTTCCACGTTTGCTCGCGTGGAAGATCAGTATAATTTGTATACTTTGGTCGCAGTTAAGGGTGTTTTCCACGTTTTTTGGCGTGGAAACTAAAGTTGGCGTGGAAGCTACTTGTCAGCAATACCAATGCTTTCCACGTTACCACACTTTCCACGCCTATTCTGAACTGAAAAAATATTTTTCTATTTTGGAAAAAAAGTCTATAAGTGTGGAAGCGTGGAAGAGAGGTTATTTAGAATGATTCCAAAGAAGTCTAAATACAGAAATGTTGTTATAAAAAAGAAAAGATATTATTTTTACAAAATTACCTGGTTGGATATCACCGGTGATAGCGGGCACGCTACGTCTCATGAATTCTCAGGTATGATGCCATGTAAAATGATTACAAACGCTTATGTGTATGAAAAAGATTCTAAGAATGTAAGAACCTTTGCAAGTTATGAAGCAAATGACGAACTATTTAGTGATAGAAATGTTTTTCCACGAGGATGTATAACCAAAATGGAAAAGGTGTTGATGTGAAAACTTTTTTATTTAAGATTTTTCAGATTTCTTACGGGGTGGTGTTATGTTTTTTAATTCTGGGAGTATGGTCTCTGGTTCCTTATCTTCTTCCTTAATTTCAGAGGATTCACCCTTAATTATTGGAGAGTATTGATCTATTATTACCTTCATCTTGGCTTCTAATTCATCAGCTGATAAATCATCTAACTTACCAGTCCTAATAATTTTCTGTTCAACATATAATCCTGCAGCTTTACCTCTAGATACTTCAGCGTTGTTGGCAGCAGAGAAAGCACCTTTTTTTAATGCTTGATCTCTTATTTTTGCTAGTTCAGATATATGTCTTTCGTAAGTAACTTCGTATTTCTTTTGATACTCGTCTCTAAGTTCACCTATGTATTTTACAACTAATGGGTATGTTTTGGGGTTCCTTAACTCAGACGCTCTAACGGCCGCTGAGTCTTTTTCATAACCTGCCTCGACAGCACATTCTGTTGGCGTCTTACGGCCTTCGTTGACCACCAATTCTTGTGCAAATCGCATTTGCTTTTCTGTTAATCTTTTAGGAACACCCATAGTATGTAGTCATCAATGAATTTAGCCCAGAGTGACTGGTTTGACTTTTAACGTAAATTAACGTAAATAGCAATACATGTTTGTTAAACATTTACAGGAATATTTAGATAAATTTACAGACGGTAAGAAAGGAAATGCAGTTAGTAATGCATCTATTTATTTAGATACAGGTAATAATGTATTGAAAAGAATTGCTAGGATAGAAGTACAAGAAAACCAATTGATAGGTCAACATGGTTTAAGAGTTGTGCTTAAACCTGAAGAAAACAAAGTCCCTAATTGGAAACACATTAAACTAACCTAATGCAGTGGCGCGAACAAATTCCTAATGTTCTTTGGACTTGTGAAAATTTCTTAGACAAACAATCATTTAATGACATTAAAAATAAAGTATTAAAAACTGAAACTATAGACATGGAACAGTCTAATTTTAAATACAAAGCTCATAAAGGTAGACTTCGGGATGATCCCACAATAACTGAACCATTCATACAAAGACTTAATTTTAAATATTTAAGTTTATTTAAAAAAGCAGCACCAGCACGTAACCTTAGTTCTACTCAGTTTGTTGTTAAAAGTTTTGTGCCCAATGAGTCTTATTATGACATACACAAGGAAGATCCTAAGATTTATGGTGAGTGTGCATTTATGTATTATTTAACAGATGAAATAGATGGAGACTTACATTTACCAGCGTTTGATTTTAAATTGACACCTATGGAGAATCTATGTGTAATTATGAAAACAGGGGTATTACACAAGGTAGATAAATGCTCAGGTTCCAGGTTTTGTATAACTGGTTGGAGTTTTGCACCAGCAAATAGGTTAACTAAAAATACTTTAAAAGGATATGAACGAATTTAAACACGCTAAAGACGCTATCAAAGAAATAGATATTGCTGTGCCTACAGTTGCTTCTGATGGCAGTGTAATTAGGTGGGAAATTACGTTTTCGTACACAAAAGGTGATGTTGTAAAAACATATAACCAGGAGATTTTTTGGATGGAAGAGGGGGAAGAAATGTTTGAACCTAAGCCCCCTAAAAATTTTACAATTGAAGAGCTAGAAAGTTTATTACCTCTTGATGCTTGGGATGGTATTTTTCACAGCCAGTATGAGTCGCTTCACCCTCAGACAGATAGTTTAGATGTTAAAATTGATAAAGAATTTGACATAAAGAAACTTAAGCAGTAATGGAGTCTTTACTTTGAAACCGGAGACAAAATTTTGGCATGAACTTAAAAAATCTACACCTAAAATATCGTGGACTAGGATTGAAAATCTTAGCTCTTTCGGTACTCCTGACCTGTTGGGCTACAATACTAACGGGCACTTTTTTACGGTGGAGTTAAAAGTTACCAAGAGTAAAAAAATAAGGCTTTCACCACACCAAATAGCGTTTCATGTGAAACATCCACAGAACTCTTTCATCCTCATTAAGAGTGACTCTCTTAATGAAGTAAAACTTTATGAAGGCTCTCGCTGCTTGCAGCTTGTCGCTTGTGGCTTGACGCTTGATGCTTTGAGGGAAGGGCTTGATGCTTGCTGCTTGGAGCTGGAACGGGTTGGTTCGAAAGCTTGATGCTTGCCGCTTGAAGCTTGAGGCCCGGACCAGGATGCACGCTCGCGCTCACCGTCGTGAGCTCTTAAGCTAATGACCTGATCCAGTATTCCACGCGGGAATTCTTTTTTAGTGTTTACCATAACTAATATTTTTAATATCTTTGTTCCAACACGCCCTGCAATCTAAACACTGACCGCCCTGAGTTGGCGCTGGGCAGCTGGGGCTTCCATCGGTTACAACCGTTGAGCTATGAGACCAGGCGTTGCCAGCGGTCCCATCAACCTTAGCAGCTGATAATCTAATTATTAAATTGTCTGGAACCTCTTCAGGCGCTGGCAGATACTGCCGTTCTTGTGTTGGTAGCCAGTGCTTCGTGTCAGGTGTGAGCTTGCACACCTCTATAATTTTTTGCATATGTTCTTTAGACTGCAGGTCGCCGGCGTCATGCCATCTAAACCATTTTTGCCGCTTGATAACAGCGGCCATTGCTTCGACCCATCGCGGGTGATTGATAGCGTCCAGCCGTCTGTATTGCGCTTCTCTTATTGCAGGATATCTTGTGTAATTTCCTTTTAATGCGTAACAGCCGTAACACGGTGAAGTCTTGACCTTCCTGAGCTTCGAGCC